>Ga0164243_10000099_pt1 | contig 225716 bp, 210 predicted proteins | sample OricompcompostOP_FD_108781 | JGI IMG/M metagenome (GOLD analysis project Ga0164243, IMG submission 108781) | Organic Plus compost microbial communities from Emeryville, California, USA - Original compost - Organic plus compost (OP) | ecosystem: Engineered > Solid waste > Mixed feedstock >... | reverse complement strand
GCCGGCAACAGAAGATTTCAACACAACGATCAGAGAACAAAAACCTGACCAAAAAACAATCCAAAAAAAGAATTGACTGGCAAAAAAACAATCAAAAAATCATTCCCTGTACCAGCCAAAAAAGCGGCACAAGAAAATCCATCACACACTATCGAGTTCTCAAAGAACACACACCCACCAACACCACCCCACAAAAAATGGAGCGAACTTCAGTGAACATCTGTTGCGCCACCCGAATCCGGGCAACTGCTCCAGCCTAGCACCGCTGTTTCCGGTCTGCAACCCCGGGGCGGATCTTGCGATCGTCTCCGGTGTGGAAGTCCGGGCCGTGCTGGCCGGGCCCCGATTAAGTTACGCACATGCGAACGCAACGTCAAATCGGCTGGTCAGAGGCCTGAAAGGAGTACTCTGTCAAGCATGTTGCGTGCGTCGTCGCCCGGTGTCCGGTTGTCCGTTTCGCGTACTGCCGCCGGCCTGGCCTGTGTGGGTCTGCTGGTGGCCGGCTGCGGGGACACTCCGCAGTCCGCGGACGACCCGGCGACGAACACCGCGTCGGCCGAGGACGTCGCCGGTGTGTTCGCGTCGTCGTACAACGATTCCGGGATGACCGCGGCGGTGCAGCGCAGCTTCTGCTCCGATGTGGTGGGCCGCTACGTCAATCGTGCGTCGCTGGCCGACGGCAGCGCGGATCGGGGCAGCGTCGCCCTCGGTGCCGTGACCGTGGACGGCCATGCGGGTACCGCCGAGCTCACCTACTCCCCCAGTCAGCAGCCTCCCCGCCGCTACCACCTCGACCTGCGGAAAGACGCGTCTCAGGGATGGTGCGTCAGCAGTCTGACACCTGACGCCGGGAACTGAGGCGCTCACCAGCGGCCCGCCCTCGACCCCGGCAGAGAAATGACACAGTGACTAAATGTGGGCGCAATCACCGACCTGTCGGTTGTCCACCGGTATGCGTGATCACCAGTAAATCGTGCGGTACCGGACACTGCCGGCGACGCGGCCGACCAGGTTTCCGCTGATCCAGAGCCATGCTCCCAGCCTGCGGCGCGACCACGACCAGAGCCAGACCGGTGCGGTGGCGGCACTGACCGCGGCGTGGACCGGAAACCACCACCACTGCCGGCCCGGAGCCCCGTACTGCTTGGCAACCCGGGCCTCTTCCCGGGCGTAGACCAGCGCTTGCTCCCAGGTCTCGGCCAGGCCGGTCCGGAATCGGTAGGCGACCATCGCCTCGGGCGCGTAGCCGAATCGGTAGCCGGCGGTCTGGATCCGCCAGCAGAACTCCACGTCGCCGGCAGCCGTCGGATAGCTCTCGTCCCAGCGACCGACGTCGTCGAAGACGCTGCGGTGCACGGCGAGGTTGCAACCGAAGGTGATCGGCAGGAACCGGCCCATGACGAACGCCTCCTCGGGCGCCCGCAGCTCGCGCCAGGCCGCGACCACCGGTTCGTTGAGGCTGTCGCGTTCGAGCGGGCCGCCGACGATGTCGGCCCTGGCACCGGCCTCCACCATCGCCCGCAGCCGGGATGAACGGCATCGTCCTGGTCGCAGTAGACGATGAAGTCGTGGACAGCGGCCCGGGTGCCGACGTTGCGGGCATGAGAGGTGCCGGGCACACCGGACGCATCCACCCGCCGTAGACCGAGACGTTCGCGGTGAGGGTGCCGGTGATGGACGAGAACGGCTATGAGTCCGCGATCGCCACACGTTCGGTGATGGCCCGCCCGCAACCGACCGGGGTGAGCGAATCCCATGCAGAGCTGGAGAACAGCATGGGGCTGCCGCCGTACGCGCTGACCACGACCATCGACTTCTACAACCGGCACGCGCTCACCGGCGGCGACCCTGCATTCGGAAAGAAGCCGGAGTGGGTTCGTCCGCTCGAGGGCCCGCTGGCCGTGTTCGACCTGAGGAATTCGACCAGCGGCTTCCCGCTCGGAGGTGTCAAGACCTCGGGCTCACTCGATCGCGTCATCGGAGGAAGCGCGCCCTCAATTCCGCTCACGACCGACCGTTCCATCACGGCAGCACCGCCGGTCCGGGCGGGAGGCGAATCCGCAAGCCCTACCCGGGCCGTCGGTCGACATCAATATCGCTGTTACCAGCGCATCTACCGAGCTCCGCCGCCAGGACTCGAACCTGAAATGCCTGAACCAAAATCAGGAGTGTTGCCGATTACACCACGGCGGATCAATGCGGCCTCGATTCTGCCACAGTGCCCGGTGGAGGCGGCGCCCGTCTCCCCTTCCGGAACGGCCCGGTATCGACTCGGGTGCGGTCAAGTGGGCGCCGTCCAAAAGCCCTCCGCTTCCAACTGCCTGATCAGACGGTCCCGGGCGTCGATGAACCGGCTGTGGATCTCGGCCCGAATAGCCTCTCTGTCGCCGAGGGCCAGGTACGAGATCAGCCGGCGGTGGCTGAGTACCGCTTGGCGGCCCCACTCCTCGTCGTGCGTGTACAGACTGTGCGGGGTGTACTTGGTGGCCGCGAAGAGGAACCAGGCGAGCTTCTTGCTGTTGGCCGCCAGGTGCACCCGGCGATGGAACTCGAACTCCCGGTCCTGGACCTGTTCGGCGTCGCCCGCAGCCACCGCGGCTTCGAGCTCGCCAACGATGGCGGTGAGCTCGGTGAGCTCCTCACCGAGGGTGTCACTGCTGACCGCATGCGTGGCCAGCCGCGCCGACAATTCCGCCTGCATCCAGAAGATGTCGACGATGTCGCTGCGTTCGAGGGCGTCAACGATGAAGCCGCGGTGCGGCGAGGAGTGCACCAGACCCTCGCCGCGCAAGGTGAGCAGCGCCTCGCGCACCGGGGTCACACTGCAGCCGAACTCGGCCGCGGTCTCGTCGAGCCGGATGAATGCACCGGGCCGGATATGGCCGGTGATGATCCGCATGCGCAGCTCCTCGGCGACCTCGTCGGTCAACTGCATCCGGCGGCTGATGGTTCCGGTCATCGGGTGTGCCCCTCCTCATCGTCCGTCGTCATATCCGCTCCGCCGCGGCCGGCACGGCCCGGCGGCGACTGTGCGGAGTGCTCGCGCAGGGCGCGTTCGACGCGACGACGCTGCCGGACCGCGGGCCGTCGCCGCCAGCCCGCCGGGCGGCGAAGCTGACGCCGGCGCAGACGATCGGCCTCCGACTCGAAGCGCTGCTGGTGCTGCGACGTCCACGGCGTCTCGTACACCTCGCGCAGCACCTCCCCGGCCATCCCCCAGCTCAGCAGCCGCACGACCGGCATCCGGGCCACTTTCCCGCGCGGCAGCGAATAGGTGGAGAACACCTGTGCCGCAACGTCGCCGGGCAGATACTGCTCCGGGTCGGCTCCCCGAGGCGAGCGCGGCAGGTGCACCGGATAGCGCATCTCCTGGGCCCGCACATAGCGGCTGAACGCCGGGTAGCCGACCGGCCAGTCACCGGTACGCATCTGCAGAATGCCGCCGACCCGGCCGAAGTCGGCCAGCAGCACGTCCAGCCAGTCGTCGTCGATCGGGCCGATGAGCAACCGGTAGGTGTCGATCAGGCTCTGGAACCAGCTGGCCGCCACCCATGCCTGGTTGGTGGACTCGAATACCGGCCGCCGGCGCCCGCTCGAACCGCCGGGCACCCGCACCCGAGCGTGGAGGCGATTCACCTCACGAACCAGCAGCGCGATCGACTCGTCGTCCGAACCCGCTACCAGCCGCAGATACGTCATTGTCCCCTGCCAGCGCTGGGCGCCCCGGTTGCCGTACACCCCACTGATCACTTCGGTCGGCGCGATGGCCGCATCCGCGATCTGCATGAGGGCGGCGCGGGGCCACAGCAGGTCCATGGCCGGTTCGTCGAGCACGTCCTGCAGACTCGGCCGGGTGGTGACGGACATCGGCTAGATCAGATCCTTGTTGTGCTTGATCCTGCGGCGCAGATCGCGCATCAGCATCCGCGAGCCGCCGAACCGCAGCCACTTGGGCAGGAAACGGTTGACCACCGAGACGAAGGTGAACAGGTGCTGGAACCGGCGCCGGTCGTCCTCGGTCCACTCCAGACCTAGCTGGGCGTGGAACAGCGGAGGCAGGAAGCCGATCGTCAGGAACCGAAGCAGATTGACGAATGGCAGCCGGATCAGCGGATTGATCATCCGCAGGTCCACCAGATCGTTCATGAACTCGCAGGTGGTGTCATCGATGACGACCCGCTGGCAGCCGACGTTCCAGTAGTGCTCGAAGTCCTTGACGGTCGCCGGCCACATGTCTTCGGGCACCTGCAGCGTGGTGCCGAGCACCTTGCTGGTCTGGTAGAAGTGCTCGCGGTCCTCCTCGTCCATCACCCCGTGCAGCAGCTGGTGCGCATCCTCGATGCCCACGTACAGGCAGGCCGCCACCCAGAGCTGCAGCTCCCGGTTGAAGGCGTTGTACTTGACCGGGCTCTTGTCGTCGGATCTCACGTGCCGGTGCGCCGAGTTGACCGCCTCGCGGAAGATCTCCCGTTCCTCGTCGGTGCCCAGGATCGCCACCGCCAGATACTGGGTGGTGGTGCGCGCCCGTTTCCACGGGTGGTTCATCAGTGCACCGGACTCGACCTTGCTCTCCATCACCCCGTAGCCCACTTCGGGCCAGCCGAGCTGCATCACCACGTTCGCGGCGGCGCCGGCGAACGACCAGAAGTCCAGTGCCTCTTGGACTTCGGCCGGTTTGCGTTTACTGGTCATCCGCCGTTTGCGGGTGGTGATCTTGATCCGGGTCTGCTCGGTGCGCAGCTCCGGCGTCATCGACTCCAGGTCCGGCAGGTATCGCATCGCGTGCTTCGTGCCCATTGCCCCAACTCCCTTGTCACTGGTTGATGTGTCGATACGGCGATCAGACGGTCTGGACGTCGTTGACGAGCCACTTCCCGTTCTGTCGCTGCAGGGTGATGACCATCCGGTACAACTGGTCCCGGCCCTGCGGTGCCACCACGTTCTTGGCCTTCTGGTTGGCGAAGACCAGGGCCGTGGCGGTGTCCCCGTCGATCGATTCGATCGCCGAATGCGTCACCGTGCCGGTCGCCTCGCCCTGGCCGCTGGACACCATCTCGGTGAGCGCCTTGACCATCTCGTCGTACTTGGCGGCGAAGTCCTTGGTGGACATGGCCGTCACCGACTCGCGATTCTTGTTCAGGTCCCGGTAGTCGTAGCTGACCATCTTGACCGCGTAGTCGTTGACGACGGCCATGATCTCGCTGCGCTCGGTGTCGCTGACCGGAGCCGCGTCCTCGTCGGCGAAGTAGTGGTAGCCGAAGAATCCGGTGGCGGCCACCAATGCGGCGAGCACCACACCGGCGATCACGGCGAGGATCGGTCGCCGGCCGCGGCCGGCGGACTTCTGTTTCGGTCCCGCTGCACTCTTGCCGGACGGGGACTTCCGGATCGGCGAGCGCTTGATCGCCCCCGGATCCTTGGCGGACGTCTCCTCCCCACCGGCACCGGCCTCGTCGGCCTCGCCGGTTTCGTTCGCGCCGGCCTCGGCCTCACCGGGCTCGTTCGCGCCGGTTTCGTTCACGTCGGTCTCGTTCGTGAGGGTCTCGTCGAGGGCCTCGGTCTCCTCGGCGACGTCCTTCTCTGCCACGGTGTCAGTTGCCATTTCGGGTCCTTTCGAGGAGTTCTTTCCACATCTGAAGCAGTTCGGCGCCGTCGGGAACCAGCAGCGGGTTGTCGGCGACGGCGGGCCCGGCGACCCCGCCGGGGTACTGCCAGTTCTGCGTGCCCAGATCGTTGGGCCGCGGCGCATTCACCGCGCCGCGCTGTCCGTGCCCGTCACCCGGCGGGCAGTAGCGGGCCAGGTTCGGTTGCGAGGGCGTCAGATCGCCCACCATGCTGCGCGGCTCGTCGTAGAACAGGCAGACCGGACCGAAGGTGCCGATGAGCGAGAAGTCGGCGCGGCCGTTCTTGACGATGGAGCGCAGATCGAACAGTCCCTGCGGGATGGTCTTCAGGCCCGTCTGCAGCGATTGCTGCCGGTCGCTGATGATCGGTTCCACCGTCACCAGGTTGGCCAGCACGCCGCCGAAGGTGCCCCAGTACTTGTCGAAGAGCTGCTGCGCCCGCTGCAGTCCGGCCGGCGACTGGTCGGCCAGATAGACGAAGGTCGGCTGATTGGCGTCGAGCTGGTCGGTGAAGCTGGCCATCGACGCCATCCCCGACTCGAAGGTCCCGGTGGTGTCGCTCATCGCGTCCAGGACGTCGAGCCAATCGCCCAGCAGCCCTTTGAGAAGCGGAGCGTTCTCCCGCACCATCTTGGCCAGCACCGCACCGTTGGCCATCACCTTCGACAGCGCATCGGTGTTGCTGCCGAACGCCTGATACAGCTCGTGGCCCAGTGTGCTCACCGAACCGGCCTTGAAGGTCTCCAGGATGTTGGCGGCCTCGGCGATGATCGTGTCCATCTGCATGGGCTGCTTGTCGGCCGGTGCCGCAATCGAGTCGCCGTCAGACAGATACGGCCCGTCGTCGGATTCGGGGATGATGTCGACGCTCTGGATGCCGGCCATCGAACCCATCGTCACCTGGACGTAGGAGTCCTTGGGGATCCGGGTGCCGCCGCGCACCACCAGCTCGATGTCGGCGCCGTGGCCGTCGGCGGCCAGTTCGGCGTCGCCGACGGTGCCGACATCCACCCCACGCAGAGTCACCCCCGTGCCCTTGGTCAGACCGAAGGCATCGTCCATGGTCATGTGCAGGCGCATCTTCGAGCCGAAGCCCTCCGGCCCGGCGACGTAGTTGATGCCCACCGGGATGACGATGGCCGCCACCACGAGGAACAGCAGGAACTGGAAGGTTCCGTCGGGAATCCGCTCACGCATCAGCGACCCTCCCCTTTCTTCCCAGACGGCTCGTCCGGTTCGTCGAGCAGCGGTCCGATGAAGATGTCTCGGAGCTCGCCCGGGGTGGGCAGCGGCCGGCCCGACAGCAGCATGCCGCCGGTCAGGATCTTGTCGATACCGCCCGGAATGTCCAGTGCACCGTCAAACGTGAGGTAGTCGCCCTTGATCGCGCTGGAGAACGCCGACATGAAGCCGTTCATGTGGTTGAGCGTCTCCCCGACGTCACTGTTGAAGACGTCCAGCGAGTGCACCAGCTTCTGCGCATCGGGCACCAGCTGGTCGAGCTGCGCCTGCCGGCCCTCGGTGATGGCGGACAGATTCTCGGCCAGGCCGGTGGTCTGCTGCATCAACGCGGCGATCCGGTCGCGCTGTGCGGCCAGTACGTTCACCGCCCGCGGCGTCTGGTCGAGGAACTCGGCCACGGTGTCCTGCTGGTCGGCGAAGACCTGGCTGACATCCGCGGCCGCCGCCATCGCAGCGTTGAAATCGGCGGTGTAGTGCGAGCTGGTCGAGAGCAGTTTGTTCAGGGTGTCGATCAAATCGCCCACCTTGTCCGACCGGGTCGCGAAGGCGGTGTTGAGACCCTCCATCACCGACTGGATCTGGTTCAGTCCGCTGCCGGTGACCACATTGGCCAGCGCGGCGAGCGTGCCCTCGACCTGCGGTCCCACCGTGGTGTCGTCGACGCTGATCTCGGTGCCGGCGCCCAGCCTGCCCTGCGGGTCCTTCGGCGCCTGGAGACGGATGAACGGCGTGCCGAGCGCCGACGGGATCTCCACGGCGGCGGTGACATTGGCGGGCAGATCGGTGCCCTCGTCGAGCGCCAGCGTCAGTCGCGCCTTGCCGTTCACCAGGGCGATGTCGGTGACCCGGCCCACCACCTGCTGCCCGGTCCGCACATCGGCCCCGTTGACCACCCCGTCGGCGGACTTCAATTCGGCCCGCACGTCGAAGGTGCGCTCGAAACCGTTGACCGGCATGTTCTGCAGCCCCACCGAACAACCGCCGAGCAGCAGCGCGCCGACCGTGGCCAGCACCGCGGTGCGGGTGCCGCGGGCACCCCATGAGACGGTCATCGGCCACTCTCCTTCGGCGGCAGCTTCCCGCCGGTGACCGCCGAGAGGATGCCCAGCGGATCCGACGTGGAGATCGGGAAGGTGATGGGATTGGTCAGCCCGGCGCCCACGCACAGCGGCATCGGGAACCGGTCGCAGAGCGGTTTGAGCGCCTTGAACTGCGTGAGCGTGGACGAGACGTTGAGCCGGATCCGGCCGCGCCGATCGGGCCCGACGGTGCTCGAGAGGTTCTGCATCATCAGCGGCGCCAGGTCCATGAACTCGGCGAAGCCCGCCTTGTTCGCCGTGAGAACGTCACCGAGTTCCTCGAGGTTGGCGGCCACGGTGCCCACCTGGTCACCGTGCTCGGCGACGAAGCCGTTGATCTGATCGAAGACCACCTTCAGATCCTGGATCGGTGCGGTGATGTCCTGGTCGGCCGTCTGCCATTCGGCGGAGAGTTCACCCATCGACCGGATCAGTCCGTCGAGCGAGACCTGCTTGGCGTGGAAGGTGGCCATCAACTGGTCGAGGCTCTGGATCAGGGCACCGATGTCGTCGGCCCGTGCGCCGAAGACGCCACTGGCACTGGCCAACTGGTTCATCGCGTCGTTGAACTTCGGGCCGCTGCCGTCCCATGACGCCGCGGTACTCGAGAGCAGTGTGCCCACGTCGGTCTGCTGCCCGCTCTCGCCCGGTCCGAGGATGTCGGTGAGCGTGCCGAGGCTGCCGAGCAACTGGTCGAAGCCGATCGGCGAATGCGTCCGGTTCAGCGGGATGGTCCCGCCGTCGCCGAACTTCGCACCACCGGTGTACGCCGGAGCCAGCTCGAGGTGCCGGTCGCTGATCACCGACGGATTGAGCACATAGGCGCTCACCTCGGCGGGCAGGTCGACGTCGCCGTCGACGGTCATGGTGACCTTGACGGTCTTGCCCTGCGGTTCGAGCGCGTCGATGCGCCCCACCGGGACCCCGAGCACGGTCACCTTGGACCCCTCGTACAGTCCGTTGACGTAGGCGAAGTCGGCGTGCACCGTCTGCACATCGGGGGTGCGGATCAGCGCATACCAGCAGCCCCACGCCAGGGCGGCCACCAGCAGCAGCGACAGAAAGATCTTGCCGCCGTAGCGCTTACGGACGCGGACTTCACGGACCTGTCGGAAAGCCATCAGCTACACCCCTGCATGACGCCGAGAACACAGAGCATGCCGTCCGGGATCACGGCCGACGGCGAAGTGACATCCGTCCAGTTGCCGTTGCCGGTCGAGTCGACGATCGTGCGCATCGCCGGCGGCAGAGTCTTGAGGATCTGGTCGATGTTCGCCGCGTTCGCCCGCAGCGTGTCGGTCACCGAGACGATGTTCTCGGTGAGCTGTCCCATCGGGACCTGCGGAAAGGTGACCGCCATCGTGTTCAGCACCAGTCGCAGATTGTCGGCGAGCCGGGTCATCACATGCTTGCGGACCACCAGGGTCTGCACGATCACCTGGGTGTTGTTCAGGGCCGTGGAGATCGAGTCGGACTGTTCACCGGTCACCTGGGCGAGCCGCTTGGCGATGGAGAGCAACTGATCGAGCTGGGCACCGGTCCCCGACACGGCCATCGCCGCACCCGACACCCCGTCCATCGCACCGGACAGGTCCTGCGCGTCGGGAACCAGCTTGCGCATGGTGGTCATCATCGCCTTGACCACCTCCGGGTCGATCTCCGAGGAGGAGGTGACCATGTCGTCGGAGATGTCGTCGAGGCTGTACGGAGAATCGGTGCGCGCCAACGGGATCGTGTTGCCCGGCCCCACCGCACCGGAACCGGCCGGGATCACCTCGAAGTAGCGCTTGCCGAGAACGGTGCGCAGCCGCACTCCGGCCCGGGTCTGATCGCCGAGCGGCTGATCGTTGTCGAGCCGGAAGTCCACCCGCACCCGATCGCCGGCCAGTTCGATGCCCTCGATGCGACCGGCCGGGACACCGGCGACGAGCACCGGGTCGCTGGTGGTCAGACCACCAGCATTGGCCAGCTCGGCATGGTAGGGCGAGGTCTTGGCGTGATAGGTCAGCTGCGGCACGCCCAGCGCCACGCCGAGCAGGACCACCAGGGTGATGATTCCGGCGGTACCGAGCACAGCCGCCGAGGCGCCCTGCGCCCGCTTGTCGGATTTGAAGACGAACTCCAGAATGCCGACGAAGACGTCGATGAGTCTGACGAGGAACATATGCCGCCGCCCCTACCTGCACACCTGAGAGTGCAGCGGGCCAAAGATGTTCGCTTCCAAGTCCCCTGCCTTGAGCGTGAAGTTGCAGACGTAGAGCATCATGAAGCCGCCGTAGCGCCCGCTGTGGTTGATCTTGTCGGCCATCACCGGGAACCGGTCGAGGAAGGTGTTGAACTTCTCGGTGTTCGGGATCCACGCGTCGGTGACGCTGGTGAGACCGTCGAGGGCCAGCTGGAAGTCGCCGCCGGCCGCCGTCATCATCGACGCGAGCGAGGCCACCGCCTTGTCACCCGAGTCGAGCAGTCGCTGGAACTGCCCGTCGTCGCCGACGATGGCCGAGGTGAGCTGTCCCAGTCCGTCGAAGAGTTCGGTGAGCTGTCCGCTCCGCTGATCCGCCGTGCTCATCAGCACGTTCAGATTGCTCACCAGCCGGCCGAAGATCGCACTGTTGGCCGACAGATTCGAGCCCATCGAGGCGATCTGCTTGAGCAGCAGGTCCACCGATTTGGTGCGGCCCTCGAAGGTGTCGACGAAGCCCTGCGCCAGTTCGTTGACCTGATCCGGCGCGAGGGAGGCGAAGAGCGGTTCGAAGCCGTTCATCAACGCGCTCAGGTTCACCGGCCCGGTGGTCGCGGCCAGCGGCACCGTGTCGCCGTCGCGCGCCGGGCCGCCCGCACCGCCGTCCTCGACCGCCACATAGCGTGCGCCGAGCATGTCGCCGTACCGGATCGAGGCGTAGGCGCGTTCCGGGAACGGATGCGCGGCCTGCACCTGCACGGTGACGCGGGCCAGCGCGGTGCCGTCGTGCTGCGGCTCGAGTTCCACCTTCGAGACCCGGCCCACCCGGACGCCGGACATCCGCACCGGGTTGCCCTCCCCGAGGCCTTCGGCGTCGGTGAACAGCAGCACGTAGGTGTCGGTCTTGCCGGCGACGGGCACGCGCAGGGTGTTGACCACCAGGACCGCGGCCACCACACCGACGGCCATGAACAGCACCGCCTTGAAGACGGTGCGGAAACTCAGCGGGGTCATGAGACCGTCACCTCCGTGCCGCGGATCATCGGCCCGAGCATCAGCGTCGTCGCTGCATTCGGCTTGTCGTTGTGCGCATCGCTGCCGCGCACGGCGTTCTCCAGCCCACCGAGGGTCTGTGCCTCGGCGGTCCCGTCGATCACATCCGGTCCGGTGTAGGCCGAGGGCACGGTGCGCCGCGGCGGATTGATCACGGTGCCGCCGCCCTGACCCGGCTCGCGCACCGGCCCCACGCCGTTCTCCGAGCTGCGGCCGTGGCAGTCCGAACCGCGCAGCGTGCCGTAGACCGGGCAGTCGGCCGCTGTGTACGGCATCGGCTGCGAGAAGGTGGGAACGGCGGTGATGTCGAATCGGCCGGTGCGGAAGATGAACGCGCCGGATTCGCCGAACTTGTTGGCCTCGCGCAGGGTTCGGGTGATGCCGTCCGGATTGTCGGCGACCGTCGAGACGATGGTGCCGGTCGAGTCGATCACCGTGATCAGGTTGGTGCGCTGCTTCGCGACGAAATCGGCGACGTCGCCCGCGAATCCGCTCGCCGCCGCGAAGAACGCGCCGAGCTGATCGGCGTGATCGACGATGCCGCGGGAGATGTCCGCGACCGAGGTGAGCGTGTCCATCATGTCCGGGGTGGCGCGCTTGAGCGACTCGGTGACCTTCCGGAACTTCGGGGTGGCCTCGATGAAGGCGGTGACGCTGTCCTCGAGTTCCTGGGATGCCGCCCACCAGTCGTCGATCATCACGCCGAGCTGATCGCCGCGACCGCCGATCGCCTGATTGACCGCGGCCAGCGCCACATTGAGCTGGTCGGGCTGCACCTCGGAGATCAGGGTGCTGAGCTTGGTAAAGATGTCGTACAGGTTGATCGCGTCGGGGCCGGTGTCGACGGACACCTCCGCCCCGTCGTGCAGCGGCGAGACATCGGCCGGCGCACCCGCGCGCGGCACAAGCTGCACGTAGATGTCGCCGAAGAAGGTGCGCGGCAGCACCCGCACCTGAACGGTCGACGGGATCCGGCGCAGTGCCGCCTCATCGATGGTCAGCCCGACTCGGGACGAGGTGGTCCCGGCGTCGATGGAGCTGATCTCGCCCACCTTCACCCCGTGGTAGCGCACCGGCGTTCCGCCGGTGATCACGCCGACCGCGACCGGGACCTCGGCGTAGATCGTGGGATCGTTGTTGGTGACGCCGGTACTGCGGGCGATCATCCACACCGAGAAGATCACCACCACGACCGTGGCGATCAGTGCGCGCAGCAGGTAGCTGAGTCGGGACACCCGTTTTCCGGGCAGCATGACGGTCATGGCGCTACAGCCCCAATCCCGGGATCTGCGGGACCAGGCCCCACAGGCCGAAGGTGAAGATCACGTCGAAGATGCCGATCGCCAGGATGGACGTGCGCAGCGCGCGGCCGGCGGCCTGGCCCACACCCTCCGGACCGCCGGTGGCGAAGTAGCCGTACGAGCAGTGCACCAGCGCGACGATGCCGGCGAAGACCACCGCTTTGATCGCGGAGAAGAGCAGATCGCTCGGCTGCAGGGCCAAGTGGAAGAAGTAGTCGTAGGTGCCCGACGATTCGCCGTGGTACCAGACCACCACGAGCCGGGTCGCCAGGTAGGAGGCGAGCAGACCGATCATGTAGATCGGCAGAACGCAGACCATCGCGGCGATCATCCGGGTGGTCGCCAGGAACGGGACCGAGCGGATGGCCATCGCGTCCAGGGCGGCGATCTCGTCGGAGATCCGCATGGCGCCGATCTGCGCGGTGAAGCCGGTGCCCACCTTGGCGGCCAGCGCGATGCCCACCACCACCGGCGCCAGCTCGCGGGTGTTGGCGATCGCCGCGAGCATGCCCGACATCGACGTCATGCCGACCAGTTGCAGACCTCGGTAGGTCTCCAGGCCGAGCATCATGGCGGCGGCCAGCGACATGGCCAGCACGATGCCCATGGTGCCGCCGCCGGAGAGCAGCGATTTGGTGCCGAAGGTGACCTCGGCGATCTGCTTCACCAGATGTTTGCGGTAGTGGACGACGGTGTACGGGATGGCACCGATCGCGCGCAGCACGAAGGTGACGTATTCGCCGATCCGGACGGTGCTGTCGATGAGCGGATCGATGCGCCGTGCATAGCCCTGCCGTACGCGGGTGGAGAAGTCTGCCGAAACCATCAGTACGTCCCCACCGCCGGCACGATCACCGCGTACAGCTGCGAGAGGATCGTGTTGAAGATGAACACCAGCGCGAAGGCGATGACCACGGCCTCGTTGACCGCGTCGGCCACCCCGCTGGGTCCGCCGCGGGCGTGCAGCCCTTTGAAGCAGGCGACGATGGTGGCCAGCAGAGCGAAGATCGATGCCTTGACCAGGGCCATGACGAAGTCGGAGAGCTGGCCGTACTGGCTGAAGGTGGCCATGAACGCGCCGGCTGGCAGGTGCTGGACGTAGACGTGATAGAGGTAGCAGGCCCCGACCCCGGTGAGGGTGATCAGCGAGCACAGCACCACGGCGACGATGATGGCCGCGGCGATCCGCGGGGCCACCAGCCGCTCAATCACGTTGAGCCCCATCACCTCCATCGCGTCGATCTCCTCGCGAATCTTGCGCGAACCGAGGTCGGTGCAGATGGCCGAGCCGGCCACCCCAGCCATCATCAGGGCACTCACCAATGCGGCCGCCTGGCCGACGATGATGAAGGCCACGACGGCACCGGAGTAGCCGCCGGCCCCGATCCGGCCGGCCAGTTCCCCGACCGAGACGGCGATGAACACACCCACCGGGATCATCAGCAGCAGCGACGGGCCGGTACTGACCCGGCCGATGAACACCGTCTGCGTCAGCGTCTCCCGCAGCGACAACCGCAAGCGCAGAGTCGCGACGACGAGTGCACCGATCGACTGCAGCGCGAACCCCAGAACGTGTCCGGCTTCGACAGCCAGATCGCGTACCGGGCCTTTCGACTGCGGTAGCTCGAACGCCATCCTTACCCCGATCGAAGTGACGACCCACTCGGTGCGCCCGCCATCGCGAACCCCCGACTCCCTGTGTGGCGTGTTACAACCACGCGATAAAAGTAACATGTTTCATATATGAAATGTCATCGCATGACGGAAGTACGTCGGATCGAGGTAGCGACGGCCGCGCCGGTATCGACATCGGGGCGGCCCAACGCCCTCGGCGCGGCGGCGACCTGACGACGTTGAGCCCGGAGGATGTGTCCGCAGCACGAAGGCGGGGTCGACCCGTCGAGCCGCGCTGGAGCGATGTGCCGCACCGCCGCCCAGTCGGGCGTACGTGCCAGCCGAATGGCCGGCGCCAGCGTCAGAACACCGAGCAGAACGGGGACCGCCGCCACGGCGATCACGAGCAGAACCATCTCAAGTAAGTTCATATTTCATATATGATCAGTGGGTGGCGATAACCGGACGCATACGACGGCACCTGACCGACGACGTGGCCGACAGGCTCCGCTGGAAGATTATGACCGGCGTTCTGCGCCCCGGCGAGTTCATCAGGCTGGACGAGGCGGCCGCCGAGTTCGACTGCAGCGTAACGCCGGTGCGTGAGGCACTGGTGACGCTGCGCAGCGAGGGATTGGTGCGCAATTACGCCCACCGCGGCTTCGCAGTCGAAGCACTCACGCGCCGCGACATCGTCGACGTCTTCTGGATGCAATCCGAGCTGAGCGCACGGATGGCCATGCGGGTACCGGAGAATCCCCGGCTTCCCGCCGCCCTGCCAGGACTCGCCGAGATCGTCGACCGTCTAGAGACCGCCGTCGCCGAGCGGCAGACCACCTCCGTCGCCACAACCGAGTACGAGTTCCACCGCGCGCTCTACCGGCTCTCCGACAGCCCGAAAGCCGCCTGGCTGCTGGCGGCCGTCGCCCGCTACAACCCGTTCGAGCTGTATGCACAGGACGCCGACTGGGGGGACTCGGGCGGTGGCGAGCCACCGGAGGCTGCTCGCCATGCTCGAGGCTGACGACAAACCCCGCATTCACGCCGAGATCACCGCCGGCTTCGCCGACGCCCGTGAACGCCTCATCACCCGCCTCGAGGAATCCGGTTTCTGGGACGGCGACCAAGCGAGCCCGGTGCCGCAGAACGAGCGGCCGGCCTCGGGTCAGTAGCCCATGAGACCGGCTGAGCCATTGGAGAGCCAGGTCCACAGATCATTGAGTTGATTGCGCGGCGCGAACAGTTGCACGGTGGGGCTCACCAGCGTCCCGCAGCGCACCCGCACCGGATAGATGCCCGCCCGCACGGTCGACCCCTTGATCAGCACCGCGGTGGTCCGCACCGGGACGGTTTGCCCCGTATTGCCCACCGACACCCGGCAACGGGCGCCAGGGCGGGCCTCGCCGCGATCGAAGGTGATCTGCCAGTCGGCGTTGCCCGACGTTGTGAGCGCGACCGTCGGCACAGTGGCGGCCTGCGCGCGACCAGGACTGCAGGCGAGTGGCGTCAGCAGCAGAGTTGCGAGCAGCGCGACGATACAAATTATGGGTCGCTGTTTCATGACCTTCAGCATGCCAGACTCGCGGCGATTCAGTCGGCTTTCAGGCCCACCATCGGCAGTAGGAAGCGGCGGGCGATATCGGCGAGCGCGTCGGCGTCGTCGTAGTCGATCAGGTCACTGGGCGAGGTAAGGAACGATCCGGCGATGCGCACGAGCATGTCGGCCGCTTCCAGCGCCGGCACATCCTCGCTGATGTTACCGGCCTGCTGTTCCTGGACCAGCTGCTTCTCGACGAAGGCGCGCACCCCCGCCGCCGTCCGTCCGTCTCCGCCGCCGACGACCCCGGGCAGCATCGCGGGTTCGGTCTGCAGCAGGGTCCGGATGAGCGGATTGCGGCCCAGCGTCATCAGCGAGGTGACGAAACCGGCGACGAGCCGGTCCGCCGCGGTGTGCGCCCGCGACATCTCGTCGACGAACTCGGCGAAGTATCGCTGGAACTCGCGCATGATCACCGCGTCGACCAATGCATCCTTGGTCGCAAATTTGCGGTAGATGGTGATGCGCGCCATCCCGGCCCGCCTCGCGACCTCTTCCATCGACGCGCGGCTGACGCCGGAGATACAGAACTGTTCGTAGGCCGCGTCGAGGACCCGGGTCCGGGTCCGGTCGGCGACCGACACATCGACGGAGTCGCTGCCAGCGTGCTCGATGGCCCGTTCGAAGAACGTCTGCCCGGACGGTACCTCGGCAGATCCAGCGGACTGCGAGGTCGGCGATGCGGCATTCACCCGCGCATGCTCCTTCATGGCGCCGCACTGCGACACAGTTCGCAGTCGACTACCCCAGAACTCATCCCGACCACCTCACAGGCTACGGCACCGGTTCACCCCGGATCGCCGGACGGTCACCCCCGCGAGCGTGCCGGGATTCCCCGATGCGAATCACCATGCGACCGTTCCGTGTTACAAATTACTGGCGATTGTTACATTTCGCTGTCGGGGCAGCTTAAGGAGCAGGGACATGAGCACGATCAATCGTCGCACAGCGCTCAAGACCGGAGCCGCGCTCGGCGCCGCGGGCGGTATCGCCCTGGCCGGCAGCGCCACCGCGTGGACCTGGTCGCCGGCGCAGTCGCGGCCGGGCACCGGTGACGGGGCCGACCCGCATAAGGTGTGGGATCCCGAGTGCGACGAACTGGTCGCCAGACTGTTCAAGCGCCATCAGGTCGAACAGGTCAACGCCGCGCTCCGAAGCTGGACGCGCAACGCCCAGCCGCTGCCCGACGGACTGCCCTCAGACGTGCGCGACTTCCTCGAACGCCAGCGCACCCTGCCCGACTGGTTCGACCAGGGCAAAGTGTCGGCCGCCGACAGCTTCAACGACAAACGCGGCACCTACCTGGGCGTGATCTACGGTTTCGTCAGCGGCATGATGAGCACTGTCATCCCGCGGGAGGCACGAGCCGTCTACTACTCGTGGGGTGGCGCAGCGATGAAGGAACGCGTCTCCAAGACCGCCAAACTCGGCTACGACATCGGCAGCACCACCAACTTCGCGCCGCAGGGCGAACACATCGTCACCTGCATCAAGACCAGGCTCGCACACTCGGGGGTCCGACACATCCTGCCCCGCTCCCCCTACTGGCAGCACGCGGCCACCGAGAAGCTGCCGATCAGCCAGGCCGACATGATGGTCACCTGGCATTCGCTGCCGACCAGCGCCATACGGCAGTTCCGCAAATGGGGCGTGCCGGTGAACAAGACCGAGGGCGAGGGCTTCCTGCACAGCTGGCAGCTCACCGGACACTTCCTCGGGATCGAGGACCAGTACCTGCCGGCTACCTGGGCAGCCGCCGAGAGTCAGGCCCGCCAGACGCTCGACCCGATCCTCGGCCCCACCGAGGAGGGCCGCAAGCTCGCCTCGATGCTGCTGGATCTGGGCATGAACCTGGACCTGACACTGCTCTCCCGCGGGGTGCTCGGCGCGCTCACCCGCTTCATGCTCGGCGATCAGGTGGCGGACTGGCTGCGGATACCCCGCGAGCCGGTCTGGTCACCGCTGCTCGAGACTGCGTGGGGACCGTACGTCATGGTCCGCGAGGGCATACTCGATCTGGGTATGCCGCCCAAGGCCTACTGGCTGCTCGACGAGCTTCTGCGCCAATTCGTGCTCTGGTACATGGCCGAACTGCGGATGCCGATCAGCATTCAGATCCCGACGATCAACAACCCGCGCTACAAGTAGGACCGGCACCGGACCGTCAGTCGACCGGCCCGCCGGCCACGTACAGCACCTGGCCGCTCACATAGCGGGCGGCCTCGCCGGCGAAGAAGCTGACCGCGTTCGCGATGTCCTCGGGCTGGCCGGCCAGCTTCACCGCCGTCTCCTGGGCCGCAGCGTCGATGAAGTCGTCGAAGGCCACGCCGATGCGTTCGGCGGTGGCCCGGGTCATGTCGGTGGCGATGAATCCCGGGGCGATCGCATTGGCGGTGATGCCGAACCGGCCCAGCTCCAGCGCCAGCGTCTTGGTGAAGCCCTGCATGCCGGCCTTGGCCGCCGAGTAGTTGGCCTGTCCGCGATTGCCCAGGGCCGAGGTGCTCGACAGATTCACGATCCGTCCCCAGCCGGCCTCGACCATGTGCCGCTGACAGAACTTGCTCATCAGGAAGGCCCCGCGCAGATGGACGCCGAGCACCGTGTCCCAGTCGTCGACGGTCATCTTGAACAGCAGGTTGTCGCGGATGACACCGGCATTGTTCACCAGCACCGTGGGCGCGCCGAGCCGCTCGAGGATCCGATCCACGGCGGCGATCACCTGGTCCTCGTCGGAGACGTCCGCCCCCACCGCCACCGCGTGACCGCCCGCGGCGGTGATGGCGTCGACGGTGTGCCGGCAGGCGTCCTCGTTCAGGTCGAGGACGGCCACGCTCATCCCGTCCTGCGCCAACCGCTGCGCCACGGCCGATCCGATTCCGCGGGCAGCACCTGTGACGATCGCAACTTTCTGGGTGGTCATGGCTTGACCGTACCGGCTCGCCCGCGCCCTAACTACCGTCGCGGCACATGTGGGCCGTAGGATCGACGGCTGCGGGTGATTCCTTTGCAGGCGCCTGCGCGCCCAGCACGAACTCGACCCAGGAGCGCTGATGACCGGACAGCCCAGCGGACCAGGCAATGGGCAACTCGCCGTTGTGATCCTGGCCGCCGGAGCCGGTACCCGGATGCGGTCCAAGACTCCCAAGATCCTGCACCGGATCGGCGGCCGGTCACTGGTCGGCCACGCCCTGCACGGCGCCGACGGTATCGGCGCCGACGCGCTGGTGGCCGTGGTGAGCCATGAACGCGAACGCGTGAGCGCCGAGATCACCGCCGTCGCCGAGGAGCTCGAGACCCCGGTGCACATCGCCGTGCAGGACGAGCCGCTCGGTACCGGTGATGCCGCCCGGGCCGGGCTCACCGGACTGCCCGCCGACTTCTCCGGCACCGTCCTGGTGACCGTCGCCGACGCTCCCCTGATCGACGGCCCGACCCTCGCCGCACTGCTCGCCGAGCACACCGCCGACGGCGGCGCCGCGGTCACCCTGACCAGCTTCGAGGCCGACGACCCCACCGGCTACGGCCGGATCGTGCGCGACGGCACGGGCGTGAGCGGCATCGTCGAGCAGAAGGATGCCGACGAGGATCAGCGCGCCATCACCGAGGTGAACGCCGGCATCTACGCCTTCGACGCGGCGCTGCTGCGGCGGGCGCTGACCGAGCTGTCCACCGACAACGTGCAGGGCGAGTTCCTTCTCACCGACGTGGTGGCCGTCGCCCGGCGCGCCGGCGCCACAGTGCGCTCGCACATCGTCGACGATCCGGCCGTGGTGGCCGGCTGCAACGACCGGGTGCAGCTGGCGCAGCTCGGCGCCGAACTCAACCGGCGGATCGTGGCCGCCCATCAGCGCGCCGGGGTCACCGTGGTGGACCCGGCCACCACCTGGATCGACGTGGACGTCCAGCTGGGCCAGGACGCGCACATCGAGCCCGGCACCCAGCTGCAGGGCCACACCGTGGTGGGCCCGGACGCGGTGATCGGCCCGGACACCACGCTGCGCGATGTGGTGGTCGGCGAGGGCGCCGAGGTGATCCGCACGCACGGCCGGGAGGCGGTGATCGGCGCCGGCGCCACCGTGGGCCCGTTCGCCTACCTGCGGCCGGGCACCCGGCTCGGCGAGGCCGGCAAGATCGGCACCTTCGTCGAGACCAAGAACGCGCAGATCGGCACCGGCACCAAGGTCCCCCATCTGACCTATGTGGGCGACGCCGAGATCGGCGACTACTCCAACATCGGGGCGTCGTCGGTCTTCGTCAACTACGACGGCGAGAACAAGCACCGCACGGTGATCGGCGACCACTGCCGGACCGGCTCGGACAACATGTTCGTCGCCCCGGTCACCATCGCCGACGGCGTCTACACCGGCGCCGGAACTGTTGTGCGCCACGACATCCCGGAGGGCGCGCTGGCCGTGTCCGCCGGCGAGCAGCGCAACCTCGAGGACTGGGTGCTGCGTAAGCGGCCCACCAGCAAGGCGGCGCAGGCAGCCCGCGCCGCCCGGCAAGAGCACGACCGTACGACCGATCCGCACCAGGAGACCAGCCCATGACATGGACCATCGACAACCAGAAGAACCTCATGCTGTTCGCTGGTCGCGCCCACCCCGAGCTGGCGCAGGCGGTCTCCGAGCAGCTGGGTGTTCCAGTGACCCCGCAGACCGCCCGGGACTTCGCCAACGGTGAGATCTTCGTGCGTTTCGAGGAGTCCGTGCGCGGCAGCGATGCCTTCGTGCTGCAGAGCTGCCCGGCGCCGATGAACCAGTGGATCATGGAGACGCTCATCATGATCGACGCGCTCAAGCGCGGCTCGGCCAAGCGGATCACCGCGATCCTGCCCTTCTACCCGTACGCCCGGCAGGACAAGAAGCACCGCGGCCGCGAGCCGATCTCGGCCCGCCTGATCGCCGACCTGCTCAAGACCGCCGGCGCCGACCGGATCGTCACCGTCGATCTGCACACCGACCAGATCCAGGGCTTCTTCGACGGCCCGGTGGATCACATGCACGCCCAGGGCCAGCTCGCCGAGTACGTGCGCGAGAACTACGGCACCGACAACATCTGCGTGGTCTCCCCCGACGCCGGCCGCGTGAAGGTGGGCGAGAAGTGGGCCGACGCGCTCGACGGCGCGCCGATGGCCTTCGTCCACAAGACCCGCGACCCGGACGTGCCCAACCAGATCAAGTCCAACCGGGTGGTCGGTGAGGTGGCCGGCAAGACCTGCGTGCTGATCGACGACATGATCGACACCGGCGGCACCATCGCCGGCGCGGTGAACGTGCTCAAGGAAGCCGGGGCCGGCGACGTCATCATCGCCACCACCCACGGCGTCTTCTCCGATCCGGCCGCCGAGCGGCTCGCCTCCTGCGGCGCCCGCGAGGTGATCGCCACCGACACGCTGCCGATCCCGCCGGAGAAGCACTTCGAGAACCTCACCGTGCTGTCGATCGCCCCGCTGCTGGCCCAGACCATCCGTGAGGTCTTCGAGAACGGCTCGGTCACCAGCCTGTTCAACGGCAACGCCTGAGCCTCCACAGTCAAGCCTCCGCCGATCGGTGCCCGTCCGCAGCCCCGATAGGCGGAGGCTTCGCTGTTGCCCGGTCCGTCCGGGCGCGCGGGTCTACTGTGAAGAGATGGCGACTCTCGACGACGTCCGCCGGCTGGCCCTGGCCCTGCCGGACACTTCGGAGAAGACCTCCTGGGGCAACCAGATGTTCCGGGTGCACGGCAAGGGCTTCGTGTGGGAGCGGCCGCTGCGCAAGACCGACCTGGCCGAATTCGCGGCCCGCGGCGAGGAGCCGCCGGCCGGGGAGATCATCGGACTGAGAGTGGCCGACGAGACCGCCAAGGCCGAGCTGATCGCCGCCGCCCCGGACATCTACTTCACCATCGCGCATTTCGACGGCTATCCATCGGTCCTGGCCCGGCTCGACGCGATCGGCGACGACGAACTCGCCGAGATGATCACCGACGCCTGGCTCGACCGCGCGCCTACCCGGCTGGCCCGCGAGTTCCTGGGCGCCCATCCCGAGATCGCCGGCGACTGACCCACCAGAGCACCCCGACGCCGGCGACGACGACCACCGCCAGCGACCCGAACGCCCAGCCCAGCGCCGTCGACGCGGAGCCGGCCGAGTCCTGGCCGTCCCCGGGGCCGGCGGAGGCGCCCACCGGTTCGAGCGCCGGTCCCGCGACCCGGGCCACGATGTCCTCGGTCACCCCGAGCGAACTGCACGAGGTGCTCGACCAGCCGTCGGGTCCGTCGCGCAGCACCAGCAGCGCCGGCTCGCCCACCCGGACGCTCACGCCGCACGAGGCGCTCGACGATCCGGTGCTGACGGTGATCTCGCGGGGCAGTTCCCGGATGTAGCCGCGGTCGACCCGGAAGGTGATCTCGCGCCCCTGGTCGACGTCGTCGACGGCGGTGGCGGTCCCGACGGCCACCGCGTCGGCCTGCTGCACCAACGACTCGGGGGCGAGCATGACGCAGCTGCAGGCGCAGGCCGGTCCGGCGGTGAGCAGACCGGCGGACAGCACCGAGGCGCTCGCCGTCACCACCACCGCGGCGACGGCCACCAGCACTGTCCACGGCCGCACAGTGTTCCAGCGTAGGGCCCCGGACTGTCGCCGTGAAGCCCCGGCGCCGGGGCGCCCCGGTACCGTGAGGTCATGGACGCGACGATCTACCACAATCCCCGCTGCTCGACCTCGCGCAAGACGCTCGACAAACTCACCGAGGCCGGGATCGAGCCGACCGTCGTGAAATACCTGGAAACCGGCTGGACCAAGGAGCAGCTCACCGAGCTGTTCGCCGCGGCCGGCCTCACCCCCGGCCAGGCGGCACGCAAGCGCGAGGCGCTCTACAAGGAGCTGAATCTGGCGGACGCCTCCGACGACGAGATCCTCGACGCGATGGTCGAGCATCCGGTGCTCGTCGAACGGCCCTTCGTGGTCACCGACAAGGGCACCCGGCTGGCCCGACCGATCGAGAACGTCGACGCGATCCTCTGAGCCGCAACCCCGGCCCCGTCAGCTGAGCGACGGTTCGCGGCGGCTCAGCGGCTCGTCGAGCGGACGCTGCAGCGACGGAATCACCAGCGCCGCCAGTGCGCGCACGGCGGCCTTGGTGCAGTCGAACACGTCGAAGTAGTCGCGCCACACCGCGATCCGCCCCTCGATCACCTCGAACCGGCCGCACACCCAGAAGCGCAGCCGCAGCGGGCCGAAGCGCAGTTCGTCGATCCGTTCGGTGAGCACCACCCCGGCCTCGTCGGCCGCGATCGCCAGCATCTGGGCGTCGAAGCCGATGAAGTCGCCGTTCAGTCCGCGCATCACCGAGGAGAACCGCCGCTTGCCGCGCACGGTGGGCAAACCGACGTTGGTGTAGACGATCTGCTCGTCGACCTCGGCCAGTGCGGCGTCGACCCGGCCCGAGGCGAGATCGCTGAGGAACTGTTCGACGAGGTCAGTGGGTTTTTGCGAGGTCATGGCGCCATGATAGGCTTCCGACCGTTGTCTCGGCGAGGGTGAGCGATCACCGTTATCGGCGCGACGAGGATTCATTCTTTCGTGTTCTCTCCGCTGCTCGCTGCGATGCGTCACCGCCGAGCCCGGATGCCTCCGGGTTCCCGACATCAGGAGAGAAAATGGCCGAGTCCCCCAAGCTCACCACCACCATCCGTACCGAGAGCGGCAAGGGCGCCGCCCGTCGCGCCCGCCGCGAGGGCCAGGTGCCCGCCGTGCTGTACGGCCACGGCAACGACGCCCAGCACCTGCTGCTGCCGGCCCGCGAGCTGGCCGCCATCCTGCGCTACAACGGCCTCAACGCCGTCATCGACCTGGACATCGAGGGCAAGAGCCAGCTGGCGCTGACCCGCCAGGTGGACGTGCACCCGATCCGCGACTTCATCCAGCACGTCGACCTGCTGATCGTCAAGCGCGGCGAGAAGGTCACCGTCGAGGTCACCCTGTCGATCGAGGGCCTGCCCGGCCCCGGCGGCCTGGTGGTCCAGGAGGCCAGCACCGTGGAGATCGAGGCCGACGCCCTGAACATCCCTGAGCACATCGTGGTCTCGGTCGAGGACAAGCCGGTCGGCACCATCATCACCGCCGCCGACGTGGAGCTGCCGACCGGCGCCACCCTGGTGACCAGCCCGGACGCCGTCCTGGTGGCCGTCGACGAGGCCAAGGCCGCCGCCGAGCCCGAGGACGAGGAGGCTGCCGAGGACGAGGCCGCCGAGGAAGCTGCGGAGTAATTCCCACGCTGATCGTCGGACTGGGCAATCCCGGTCCCGCTTACGAGAAGACCAGGCACAACATCGGCGCGATGACCGCCGACGGCCTGGTCTTCTCGTACGGCGAGAAGTACACCGTGCACAAGCGCTCGGGCGCCGAGGTGGCGACCGTGCGGATCGGCGGCGAGCCGGTGCTGGTCGCCAAGGCACGGACCTACATGAACACCACTGGCCGCCAGATCGGCCCGCTGATCAAGTACTACGGTGTGACACCGGACGAGCTGATCGTGCTGCACGACGAGCTCGACATCGACTTCGGTCAGGTGCGCCTCAAGCGCGGCGGCGGCGAGGGCGGCCACAACGGGCTGCGCTCGATCTCGTCGGCCATCGGTTCCCGCGACTATCTGCGGGTTCGGCTGGGTATCGGCCGTCCCCCCGGCCGCCAGGATCCGGCCGACTTCGTTCTCAAGCCCTTCCCGTCGGCCGACCGCGCCGAGGTGGAGCTGCTCATCTCGAACGGCGTCGACGCCACCGAGCTGCTGGTGAAGCAGGGCCTGGAGGCGGCGCAGAACGTCGTGCACGCCTGGTAGCGGTTCGTAGCTCCAAGAGTGCCGTAGATCGTGACGGCATCCCCGTAACGATCTACGGCACTCTTGCATTCGGCACTGAGCAATCAGGAGATCGCCCACCGACTCCATCTCTCGGTGCGCACGGTCGAAGGTCACCGCTACCGGGCCGCCCGGCTGCGGTAACGTTCGATCGCATGGAACGCACCGATCTGCCGATGCTGACCAGACCGATCCGCTGGTCCGCCGCCACCGCCGCCTTCCAGATCGAGGGAGCCCGGCACGCCGACGGGCGGGGCCGCTGCATCTGGGACGACTGGGTCGACACCGAGGGCAAGGTGATCGACGGATCGACCGCCGATCCCGGGCCGGACAGCTACCACCGGTGGGCCGAGGACGTGGCCCTGGCCGCCGGGCTGGGACTGGACCGCTACCGCTTCTCCCTGTCGTGGGTGCGCGTGATGCCCGACGGCCGCACCGTCAATCCCGTTGGGCTGGACTACTACTCGCGGCTGGTGGACGCGCTGCTCGAGGCCGGGGTGACCCCGTTCCCCACCCTCTACCACTGGGATCTGCCGGTGGGCTTCGAAGCGCAGGGCGGCTGGCTGTCCCGGGACACGGCCTACCGCTTCGCCGAGTACGCGGCCGTCGTCGCCGAACACCTGGGTGATCGGGTGGCGCACTGGTACACCGTCAACGAGCCCGCGATGACCACCCTGCAGGGATACGGCATCGGCGATCTGGCGCCCGGACGCCTGATGCTCTTCGACGCGCTGCCCACCGTGCACCATCAGCTCCTCGGGCACGGCCTGGCCGCCCGGGCGCTGCGGGCCGCCGGCGCCGCCGAGGTGGGGCTGGCCAACAACCACACCCGAGTGCTCACCGCCCTGCAGACCGAGGCCGACCGGGCCGCCGCCGACGCCTACGACGTGCTGCACAACCGGCTCTTCGCCGACCCGGTCCTGCTCGGGACCTACCCCGACCTGAGTCCCTTCGGGGCACTCGAGATGCCGGTGCAGGGCGACGATCTGGAGATCATCTCCACCGCACCGGACTTTTACGCGATCAACTTCTACAACCCGACCACGGTCGGTGCGCCGCCGGCCGACAGCCCGATCCCCTTCGATCTGCTGCCCACCCCGGGGGCGCCGGTCACCGGCTTCGGTCCGGAGTGGCCGATCCTGCCGGACGCGCTGCGCGATCTGCTGCTCGACTTCACCGCCCGGTACCGGGATGTGCTGCCGCCGTTGATCATCAGCGAGAACGGCGCTTCCTTCCCCGAGCCCGACACGGCCGGGCCGGTGGACGACGCGGACCGCATCGGCTACCTGGACGGCCATCTGCGGGCCGTCGCCGAGGCGATCGACGGCGGCGCGGACGTGGCCGAGTACACGGTGTGGTCACTGCTCGACAACTTCGAGTGGGCCGACGGCTACCGTCAGCGTTTCGGGCTGGTGCATGTGGACTTCGCCGACGGCACCCGCACCCCGAAGGCCTCCTACGACTGGTACCGCCGGGTCATCGCGGCGCATCGCGGCGGGCAGGCCCGCTGATGCCCCGAGTGGGCCGTCGCTGGCTCACGCTCTTCACCCTGGCCTGGCTGGCCATCTGGATGGTCCAGCTCACCCCGCTGCAACTGCTGCTGCCGCTGCAACTGGATTCGGAGATCTCCGGCGACGGGGAACGATGGGTGCACGGGGTGGTGGTCTCCGGACTGATCCTGGGCGTCGGCGGACTGGTCGGCGTGCTCGCCGGACCGCTGGCCGGCACCCTCTCCGACCGCACGGACGGCACCGCCATGCCGCGCCGGCTGGGCGGACGGCGCCGGGTGTGGGCGCTCGGCGGCGTCACCACCACCTCGATCACCCTGATCCTCACCGGTTTCGCGCACAGCCCGCTGCTGGTGGCCGCTGCCTGGATCGGCGTCTCGGTGGGCGTCGCGGTCACCTCCGCCGCATTCGCCGCGATGATCGCCGACCAGCTCCCGCCCGATCAGCGCGGGGCGGCCTCGGCCGCCGTCGGCTCCTCCCAGGCGCTCGGCGTGGTGGTGGGTGTCGGCGTGGTGGTCCTGCTGGGGCTGTCCACCCTGTCCGGCTACATCCTGCTGGCGGTGGCCATCGCGGTGATCGGCGGCGGGGCGGCGCTGGCGCTGCCGGATCCGCCGTCGCCGGCCATGGTGCGCGCGGCCGGAGCCGAACACGACCCGTTCGCCGCCCTGCGCGACCGCGACTTCGCCTGGATGCTCACCGGCCGGCTCGTCACCAACATCGGCAACGCCCTGGGCACCGCACTGCTGCTGTTCTTCCTTATGTACGGCCTGGATCAGGAGGAGTCCGCCGCCGAGGACAATCTGCTGCTGCTGGTGGTGGTGTACACGGTCTTCGTGGTGGGGTCGTCGATCGTCTCCGGACTGGTCGCCGACCGGCGCGGGCACCGGCGCGGTCTCACCGTGGCTGCGGCGGCAGTGCAGGCGGTCAGCGGCCTGATCATCCTGGCCGCACCGAACTTCACCGCGACGCTGGTCGCCGCCGCCGTGATGGGGGTGGGCTACGGCGCCTTCTCCACCGTCGGACTGGCGTTCGCCACCGATCTGCTGCCCGCGCAGGCCGATCACGGCCGGGATCTGGGCGTGGTGAACACGTCCGCCGCGCTCGGTCAGCTGATCGGCCCGGTTCTCGGCGGCGGCCTGGTGTACGCCGTCGGCGACTTCTGGCTGCTGTTCACCGCCGCGTCGGCGCTGTCACTGGTCGGTGGGCTGGCGACCCGCATCGCCCGCGACACCGGAGTCCCCGCCCCGGCCCCCACCACGCCGCACGCGGCCTGAGCCCCTCCCGGGAAGCAGATCGGCGGCGACCCGGCCGCGCAGGCCGGACCGCCGCCGATGCGGACGGACGTGTCGTCGTTCAGTCCTGGAAGGCCGCCGCGATCAGTGCCGCGCTGTACTTGCGGCCGGCGATCGTCGGGTGCACCGGGGTCCCGTGGTCCTGCGGTCCCAGACCGGTCAGCGAGACATAGCGTCGCCCGTCCGGCGCGCACATGTCGCGGCCCGGCTTCTGGTTGCTGTTGACCACGGTGAAGCCGATCTTCTTGGCCGAGGCGGAGATCGTCGCGTTCAGCGAGTCCTGCACCCGGTTGGCGAACGCCGCCCCGGCCTTGCCCATGCTCACCCCGAGGAAGCAGCCGCTGGGATCGCGCGGGACGATCTGCAGGTAGCGCATCACCACCACCTCGGCGTTCGGCGCGGCAGCGCGCACCGCGGCATAGGTCGAGTCGAGCTTCGGTCCGAGCCGGTCGATCTTGGCCAGCGTCTGCCGGCGCATGGCGTCGGTGCAGCGCGCGTCGATGATGCACGCCGCCACATAGTCGCCGAAGATGCCCTCGTCGTTGCCGCCGATCGAGAGGGAGACGTACTTGGTCGCCGGGCCGAGGCCGTTGACCTGCGGGCCCATCTCGGTGTTCTTGGTGATGTCGTCGGTGTCGGCGCCGCTGCACGACCAGTCGGCGAAGCTCACCTTGAGCCGCGCCGCCACCAGATGGCCCACGTTGTCCGGGGCCTGCTGACAGCCCGGCGTCACATTCACGCCGTTGACGTTGTCGCCGGCGGCCACATAGGAGTCGCCGAGCGAGACATAGGCGGCGCCCCGCTTCCCCAGATCCGGCGCGGCCTGCGCCGAGGGCACCCCTGCGGACCCGGCGACGAGCAGTGCCACCGAGGCGAGCACGCCGAATGCAGTCTTCTTCACAATCGACCTCGTTTCGTAAGTTACTTCACAGTAAATCGACTGTAACCCAAACGGCCCACAGCCCCGACGGCGGGGAATCGATCATCCGTGCCGGTTTCGACGGACTCGCCGCACCGGGCACAAAGTCCCTCCGCTTACAATCACCGAAAGGAGGCCGCATGCGTCGCGGCTCACAGTGCGGAGGAGTGGGAAACGTGGCCGAAATCGCTTCGGGCGGACAGAAGAACATCGCCATGCTGGGCGTCGGCGCGTGCCGGCCGCAACGGCTGATCACCAACGATGAACTCTGTCAGACGCTCGACTCGACCGACGAGTGGATCGTCGAACGCTCCGGCATCCGCGCCCGGCGCTGGATCAGCGGCGACGAGAGCGCCCAAAGCCTGGCCGTCACGGCCGGTGAGCGCGCCATCGTCAACAGCGGCATCGACCGCAGCGAGATCGACACGGTCATCATGGCCACCAGCACCTGGCCGGTGTACGTGCCGCACGGCGCCCCGACGATCGCCTACGAGCTCGGCATCAACGGCGTGCCCGCCTTCGATCTGGTCGCCGGCTGCGGCGGCTTCGGCTACGGCGTGGGAGTGGCCTCGAGCCTGATCCGGTCCGGCGCGGCCACCAACGTGCTGCTGCTCGGCGTCGAGACCATGTCGCTGAGCCTGGACCCCACCGACCGCGGCACCGCCTTCCTCTTCGGCGACGGCGCCGGCGCCGTGGTGATCGGCCCCTCCGAGCAGAACGGCATCTCCCCGGTGGTGTGGGGCTCGGACGGTAAGCACGCCAACGCCATCGGCCAGAACATGGACGCCAAGGTCTACATGGACCGGGCCGAGGAGTACCAGCACAAGGATCCCGAGACCGAGCCGGTCGGCCGGCTGCTGCTGCGCATGGAGGGCCAGCAGGTGTTCCGCTGGGCGGCCATCACCCTGCCCAAGGCGCTCACCGGCGCCCTCGACGCGGCCGGTGTGCACGCCGACGACATCGAGGTCTTTGTTCCGCACCAGGCCAATGCCCGGATCAACGAGCTGATGAAGAAGAACCTCGGTTTCCGCGACGACCTGCCGATGGCCAACGACATCGAGTTCACCGGCAACACCTCGGCCGCGTCCATCCCGCTGGCGATCGAAGAGATGCTGGCCACCGGCAAGGCCAAGGGCGGCGAGCGTTCGCTGATCCTCGGCTTCGGCGCCGGCCTGAGCTATGCGGCGATGGTCGCCACCATGCCGCCGGCCCCCAAGGTCACCAGTTTCGAGGACCTCGAGAACTAGAGACTGATCCCCGGACCGACGGTGAGCGACGGTCCGGGGATCAGCGACGGTCAGCGGCGGTCGTACTGCACGCCGAGCGGATTGGGTGAGAGCAGGCCCACCACCAGCCAGGTGATGCTGCCGATGGTCCGCACCAGCAGGAACAGCAGCCAGAGTCCGGACTGGTTGGCATCGTGCAACCGGCGCACCCCCAGGGCGAGTTGCGGGAGGAGCACCGCCAGCCCGTAGAGGCCTACCAGAATGAGCACCACGATGATCGTCGGCGGCACCTCGTCCGACGTCCCGGCGGCGACGGCGATGAGGCCGGCGAGCACGCCCATCACGATGTAGACGATGAGATTGAACAGTGCCACCAACCAGTACTCCCGCTTGGACGCCCGGCCGGAGAAGTTGACGTAGTTGCGGAAGAACCGTTGCACCGCCTGCCCCATGGTGGCGTTGTAGAGCGGCAGGGTCAGATCGTCGGGATCGGTCGTGCCCTCCGGACGCCCGCCCGGCCAGCCGTATCCCGCCGGATATCCGGGCTGACCGTACGGCTGTCCCCCGTACGGCGGCTGTCCCCCGTAGGGCTGGTCGCCGGTCTCGGTCACCGGGATCGTAAGCGCGCGCCGCCGTGCGACGGCGACCCGGTACGGTGAGGCGACACCCGCCCCACCAGGAGGATCCCGTGCCCGCCCACTGCATCTTCTGCGGCATCGTCGACGGGACCGCGCCCTCGTACCCGGTCGCCGAGGACGCCGCCACGGTGGCGTTCCTCGACATCAACCCGGCCAACGCCGGGCACGTCCTGGTGATCCCGCGGGCGCACAGTCGCGACCTGCTGGAGATCCCGGCCGACGATCTGGCGGCCTGCTCGCTGATGGCGCAGCGCATCGCCCGGGTGCTCACCGCGCCGACCGCCGACGGCGGACTCGGCGCCGACGGGGTGAACCTGCTCAACTGCTGCGGCGCGCCGGCCTGGCAGACCGTCTTCCACTTCCATCTGCACGTGATTCCGCGCTACCGGGACACCGGCCGCGATCAGTTGCGGCTGCCGTGGCGGCCGGACGTCCCCGGCGATCCGGCGGAGCTGTCGGCGCTGGCCGCGCGGCTGTCGGCGGCGACCGGCTGATCCGTCGTCGTGGTCCGGCGCTCCGGGAAAACGGCCGCCGGCGGCACTGTGCTGTAACGCCGCGCCCGGCAATCACTACTTCCAGGTAACCGGCCTCGCATGAGAGCGTTGTCGGTGACTACTGACACACGCAAGGGAGTAGATCCATGGTCGCACTGGCGCAGGCCTCCGGCATCGACACGTTCGGCATCCTCAGTATCGGGGCGCACCGTCCCGAACGCGTGGTGACCAACGACGAGATCTGCGAGCAGATCGACTCCTCCGACGAGTGGATCTACACCCGCACCGGGATCAAGAGCCGACGGTTCGCCGCCCCGGAGGAGAACGTCGTCGAGATGGGCATCAGCGCCGGCCGCAAGGCCATCGCCAATGCGCTGCTCTCCGGCTCCGACATCGACGCGGTGATCCTGGCGACTAACACCCACCTGCTGCAGACCCCGGCCGGCGCCACCAAGATCGCCACCGAGCTCGGCGCCAACGGCGTCCCGTCGTTCGACGTGACCGTCGGCTGCGCCGGCTTCGGCTACGCGATGGCCCTGGCCAGCGACATGATCCGCGGCGGCAGCGCCAGCCACGTGCTGGTGATCGGCTCCGAGCAGCTGTCGGTGACCCTGGACATGACCGACCGCACCAACTGCTTCATCTTCGGCGACGGCGCCGCCGCCGTGGTGATGGGCCCCACCAAGGAACTGGAGATGGGCCCGGTGGTGTGGGGCAGCGACGGCACCCAGTTCGACGCCATCCGGCAGGACATCGACTGGCTGAGCTATCTCAACGGCGACGACCACAGCAACCGGCCGTACATCCGCCTCGAGGGCACCGCGGTCTTCCGCTGGGCGGCCTTCGAGATGGGCAAGGTGGCTCAGCGCACGCTGGAGGTGGCCAAGGTGGACGCCTCCGACATCGACGTCTTCGTCCCCCACCAGGCCAACACCCGGATCAACGATCTGCTCGCGCGCAGCCTGCACTTCCCGGAGACCACCCTGGTGGCCAACGACATCGAGACCACCGGCAACACCTCGGCCGCGTCCATTCCGCTGGCGATGGAGCAGATGCTCTCCACCGGTGCGGCCAAGCCCGGCGACACGGCCCTGCTGCTCGGCTACGGCGCGGGCCTGAGCTACGCCGCCCAGGTGGTCACCATGCCGCCCATCCCCTTCGAGTGAGGCGCCGCCCGGCCGCCCGGCGGGCGATTAGCCCGGGGTGAGCCCACCCGATACCGTGGACGGGTGAGTTCAGAGGCAATCGCGCGGGAGGTCAAGCGCCGTCGGACCTTCGCGATCATCTCCCACCCGGATGCGGGTAAGTCGACGATGACCGAAGCGCTGGCACTGCATGCGCGGATGATCAGCGAGGCCGGCGCCGTGCACGGCAAGGGCGGGCGCCGCTCCACAGTCTCGGACTGGATGGAGATGGAGAAGGCGCGCGGCATCTCGGTCAGCTCCACCGCCCTGCAGTTCAGCTACGACGCGGTGCACAGCGGCAGCGAGCCGAGTGTGATCAATCTGGTGGACACCCCCGGTCACGCCGACTTCTCGGAGGACACCTACCGGGTGCTCACCGCCGTCGACGCCGCGGTCATGCTGATCGACGCCGCCAAGGGTCTCGAACCGCAGACTCTCAAACTGTTTCAGGTGTGCCGGCATCGCGGGATCCCGGTGATCACGGTGGTCAACAAGTGGGACCGGCCCGGCCAGACCCCGCTGGAGCTGATCGACGAGATCACCGAGCGGATCGGGCTCATCCCCACCCCGCTGTACGTGCCGGTGGGCATCGCGGGCGACTTCCGCGGCCTGCTCGACCGACGCACCGGCGAGTACATCCACTTCGAGCGGACCGCCGGCGGCGCCAAGATCGCCCCGGAGGAACTGGTCGACGCCGATGCCGCCGCCGACCGCGAGGGCGATGCCTGGACGGCGGCCACCGAGGAGAGCGAGCTGCTCTCCGAACTGGGCCAGGACCACGACCAGGAGATGTTCCTGGCCGGTCAGACCTCCCCGATGATCTTCACCTCGGCGATGCTCAACTTCGGTGTGCGCCAGCTCCTCGAGGCGCTCGTCGAGTTCGCACCGGCGCCGGCCGGCCGCACCGGGATCGACGGCACCGAACGCGCGGTGACCGATCCGTTCAGCGCGGTGGTCTTCAAGGTGCAGGCCGGCATGGACTCGAGCCACCGGGACCGGCTGGCGTACATGCGGATCGTCTCCGGCGAGTTCGAGCGCGGCATGGTGGTGACCCACGCGCAGACCGGCAAACCCTTCGCCACCAAGTACGCGCAGGCCGTCTTCGGGCGGGACCGGTCCACCGTCGACACCGCCTACCCGGGCGATGTGGTGGGTCTGGTCAATGCCATGGCGCTGGCACCCGGCGACACCCTCTACATCGAGCCGAAGGTGCAGTATCCGCCGATCCCGTCCTTTGCGCCGGAACACTTCTCGGCGCTGCGGGTGACCACCGCCGACAAGTACAAACAGTTCCGCAAGGCCATCGACCAGCTCGACGCCGAGGGCGTGGTGCAGGTGCTGCGCAACGATCTGCGCGGCGACGCCTCCCCGGTGCTGGCCGCCGTGGGGCCCATGCAGTTCGAGGTGGTCACCGCCCGCCTCAAGGCCGAGTTCAACGTCGACACGGTGATCGAGCCGCTCGGCTATTCGCTGGCCCGCCGGACCGACGAGGAGAGCGCACCCGAACTGTCCCGGCAGCGCGGCGTGGAGGTCTTCCACCGCAGCGACGGCGCGATCCTGGCGCTGTTCAGCGACAAGTGGCGGCTCCAGTTCATCGAGAAGGAGCACTCCGAGCTGACGCTGGAGCCGCTCGTGGCCGCCGCGGACTGATGATCGGCGCGCGATGGACCTCGGCTGCGGTCGCCGGTATCGCGGTCGCGGCGGGTCTGACCGCATGCTCCGATGACACTGCGCCGCAGCCGGATCCGGCGGACTCGGCCGGCTCGGCGACGGTTCAGACGCCGGCGTCGTCCGAGTGCGACCGCACCCCGGATCGGGGCACCATCGAGCGCACCGGCTACGGCCTGCGCTACACGACCGGTTCGCTGACCGTCTCGCTGCGGCCGGCGGACGGTGCGGCGAGCTGTCTGCGCTTCACCAAATCCGGTCCGGCCGACCCACAGGTGCCGCCGGACAGTCTGCTCTTCACCTTCTCCGGCGGCCCCGGGCAGGGCGCCCAGCTCGAGTTCCTGGCCGTGGACCTGTCCCCCGCGATCCTGCCGCCGCTCGGCGACGGCCAGGTCCGGCGGTATCGGCAGGTGTCGGCACCGATCCCCGCGCAGGTGGGAGTCGCGGTGCACGGCAACTACTTCCACACCGACCACTGCACGCTCGCGCTCGCCGCGGTGAGCAAGGCACGGGCGGCGGGCCGCTTCGACTGTCCGCAGGCCTATGCCTCGCCGGCCAACCCGTTCGATCCGAGCGACGACGTCGACTACGAGGGCCAGGACACCCCGCACCCCGCCACCGCGGCACTATCCGGGTGGTTCGAGATCCGTCCCTGACCGGGATCGGCCGTGACGCTCAGTCGCCGACGATGCGGCGCACCAGGGCGCCGTCGACGTCGTCGAGCCGGTCCGGCTCGAAGGCCGGGTTGCGATCCTTGTCCACCAGCACCGAACGCACGCCTTCGGCGAAGTCGTGCCCGGCGGTGATCACCTCTGCGGCATGCAGTTCCCGTTCCAGGCACTGCCCCAGTGACGAGTGCGCACCGGCGGCGATCAGCTCACCGGTCACCGCCAGACTGGTCGGCGAGGCCGCCGAGAGCAGGTCGAGCATCTCCTGAGCCCACTCGTCCGCGCTGCCCGACAGGCCGCCGATGATGGTCGACGGCGCGCAGTCCAGTTCGAAGTAGCCGGCGATCTTGTCCAGCGGCAGTTCCGAACCGGGTGCCGGGGGCAGGTCGCCGAGGACCTCGATCAGCGGAGCACCGGAGCGGATGCGCTCGGCCACCGCCGGGAGCTGCTCGGAGGCCACATAGTGGGTGGCCAGGCCGACGGCCAGCGCGTCGGCGCCGCCGATCCGCGCGCCGGTCAGCCCCAGCCACAGCCCCACGCCATCGGGCAGGCGGGGCAGGAAGTAGGTGGCGCCCACATCCGGGAAGAAGCCGATCGCGGTCTCCGGCATGGCGATCAGCGCCTTGTCGGTGACCACCCGGATCTCGCCGTGCACGCTGATCCCCAGACCGCCGCCCATCGCCGCGCCGTCGATCAGCGCCACATAGGGTTTCGGATATTCGGCGATCAGCTGATTGAGCCGGTACTCGCCGGCGAAGTACCGGGTGATGGCCTCGGCGTCGCCGGCGAGCGCATGCTCGCGGATGGCCCGGATGTCGCCGCCGGCGCAGAACGCCCGCGGGCTGCTGGAGGTGACCAGCACCAGCTCGACGGCGTCGTCGTCGCCCCATTCCTGCAGGACCTGGAACATGTCGTCGATCATCGACTGGTCGAGGGCGTTGAGGGCTGAGGGCCGGTCGAGGACGATCTCGCCGACCCCGTTGGCCACCGTGCTGCGGATGCTGGACATGGGGTCACGGTATCGCACCGTCGGCGCGGGCCGGCCGGGCCCGCCCGGTCACCGCCGGCGGCCGGGTGCGCGGCGCTCGGCCACGATGGCCACGGCCGCGTCACGGCCCGCCCGGTTGGCGCCGACGGTGGACTGCGACGGGCCGTAGCCGATCAGGAACAGGCGTGGTTCGTCGAGCGCCCGGCCGTCGCGCACCCGGATGCCGCCCTGGCGGGTGCGCAGTCGCAGCGGCGCCAGATGGCTCACGGCGGGATGGAATCCGGTGGCCCACAGGATCACGTCGGCCGGTTCGAGCGAGCCGTCGGGCATCCGCACGCCGTCGCGCTCGATGCGGGTGAACATCGGGTGGCGCACCAGTGCGCCGCGGGCCTGCGCGCGCAGCACCCACGGCGACCGGAACATGCCGGTGGCCCGGGTGACGCTGGTGCCGGGCAGACCCTGTTCGGTGCGTTGTGCCACCCCGACCACCGCATCGGCCAGGTGCCGGGACGACGGCGCGTCCTCCCAGACCGGTTCGCGCCGGGTCACCCAGAAGGTGTCGGTGACCGCCGAGATCTCGTCGAGCAGTTGCAGCGCGGAGACTCCGGCGCCGACGATCACCACCCGCTGCCCGGCGAACTCGTCGGCGGAGACGTAGTCGTGCACGTGCAGCTGACGTCCGGCGAACTGGTCGCGGCCCGGATAGTAGGGCCAGTACGGGTGGGTCCAGGTGCCGGTGGCGTTGATGACGTACGACGCCGCCCAGATGCCGCCGGTGCTCTCGACGATCAGTGGCGAGTGCAGGTCGTCGTCGCCGCGGCGGACCGCCGAGACGGTGACCGGCCGGTGCACGTTCAGCCCGAAGCGCTGCTCGTAGCCGGCGAAGTACGCAGGCAGCACCTCCCGGCTGCTGGCCTCCGGATCGGCCGTCGGCACCGGCTCGCCGGGCAGCTCGTAGATGCCGTTGACGGTGCCCATCTGCAGGGTCGCCCAGCGGTGCTGCCAGGCGCCGCCGGGGGCCTGCTCGGCGTCGAGCACCACGAACTCCGGCGGCGCGTCCGGCGCGGAGCCTCCGGCTGGGCCGGCCGGGACGAAGCCGCGGCGGCGCAGGTGATAGGCCGCCGACAGCCCGGCCTGCCCGGCACCGATCACCAGCACGTCGACGCGCTGCGCGGCGCCGGCGCTCTCGGGTGCGGTCATCGCCACTCGCCTCTCGTTCGCCGTCCCACCGAGTGTGGCACGCTCGAAGGCATGACCGGTCCGTCGATCACCATCACCTACTGCACGCAATGCAACTGGCTGCTCCGCAGTTCCTGGCTCGCCGGCGAACTGCTCAGCACCTTCGGCAGCGATCTTGCCGCGGTCACCCTGGTACCGGGCACCGGCGGCGTCTTCCACATCGACGTGCTGGCGGACGGCGCAAGCGAGCCGGTTCAGATCTGGGAACGCAAGCGCGACGGCGGTTTTCCCGATGCCGCCGAACTCAAACGACGGTTGCGCGATGCCGCCCTGCCCGACTGGCAGCTCGGCCACAGCGAGGCTCCGGCGGACAGCTGAGCGGGGGCGTCGACCGACGGCCGCGCGGGCCGGGCCGCGAGGGCCGTGGGGCGCCGGGTGTCAGCGGAGGATGCCGGCCTCGCGGGCGGCGGCCACCGCCGCGGTGCGCGAGGAGACACCGAGTTTGGTGTAGATGTGCACCGGATGCGATTTCACGGTGGCGTCGGTGATGTGCAGCCGGCTCGCGATGTGGCTGTTGGAGGCGCCGCCGGCCACCAGACGCAGCACCTGAGTCTCGCGGGCGCTCAGGCTCGGCTGCGGTGACCGCATCCGGGCCAGCAGCCGGCCGGCGATGGCCGGGGCGAGCGCCGTCTCACCGCCGGCGGCCGCGCGGATCGCGGCGATCAGCTCCTCGGGCGGAGCGTCTTTGAGGAGATAGCCGCTGGCTCCGGCTTCGACGGCGCCGAGGATGTCGCCGTCGGTGTCGTAATTGGTGAGCACCAGCACCGCGGGCGGCGCATCGAGGGCGCGGATCCGGCGGGTCGCGTCAGCGCCGGTCTGCTCCACGCCGAACTGCAGATCCATCAGCACGACGTCCGGGGCCGCCGCGGTGGCGAGCGCGACGGCTTCGTCCGGGGTGGCCGCTTCGCCCACCACGGTCAGGTCGGCGTCGCCGGCCAGCATGGCCCGCAGTCCGGTGCGCACCACCGGATGGTCGTCGGCCAGCACGATCGTAATCATGAGCGGCCGCCGCCCTCGGCGATCGGCAGCCGGGCGGTGACGGTGGTGCCACGCCCCGGCGCCGAGTCGATGGTGAGTGTGCCGTCGAGCTGTTCGACGCGCTCACCGATGGCCTGCAGCCCGAAGGAGCCCGCCTCGTGCGGGTGCGCGGCGACGGCGGCCGCGTCGAAGCCGCACCCGTCGTCGCGCACGCTGAACGTGGCCGCCGCACCCTCGCGTCCCAGTGCCACCGTGATCCGGGTGGCGTCCGCGTGACGGACGGCGTTCGAGAGGGCGCCCTGAGCGATGCGCAGCAGCGCCGTCTGGGTTCCCATGGGCAGGTCGAGGTCGTCGGCGGCCACCTCGACCGGAACTGCGGCGCGCTGAGACTGTTCGCAGCCCAGGCGGCGCAGGGCGGCGGCCAGGCCGTCGTCGAGGCGGGTCGGGGTGAGCTCGCCGATGATCTGCCGGGTGTCGGCGAGGCTTTCGGCCGCGGTCTCGCAGGCCAGTCGCAGGTAGCCCGCACCGGGTTCGGGGACGTCGCGTTCGGCGGCGCGCAGCAGCATCTGGATCGACGAGAGCCCCTGCGCCACAGTGTCGTGGATCTCCCGGGCCAGCCGGGCGCGCTCGGTCAGGGCGCCCTGTTCGCGTTCGGTGTCGGCGAGCTGGCGGCGGGTGCGGATCAGTTCGGCGAGCAACTGCTCACGCATGTCGGCCTCCCGGAGCAGGGCCCGGTAGGCCAGCCCGATCAGCAGGGCCACGCCGGCGCCGATGAGCGGCCCGACGACCCCGCCCACGCTGAAACCGAGGTGCAGGCCCAGCGCGACGATCGCATAGACGGTGGTCACCACGATCGCCGCGTATCCGCCGGCGCCGGGCAGCACGTTGAGGTAGAGGAAGAACAGCGGGAAGACCAGGTAGGCGCCCTCGGGCCCGAGCCCGGTCAGCACGGCCCACAGCAGGGTCAGCACGATCACCCAGCCGACGACCACGCCGCGCCGGGCGAGCACCGCGCTGCGGACCCGGGCCGCCCAGGCACCGGCCAGATACACGGCGACGAAGGCGATTCCGACGATCAGCGTCCACACCGCGACCGATGAGGAGACGAGAAAGGCGCGCACGACGGCGAAACCGGCAAGCCCGAGGATCAGGGCGTGCAGGCCGTAGCGGAGGCCGGTGAACACCGGGGCCAGGGTCGTGGGCGGCATGACTCCCCGAGCCTATGCGAGCGGCCGGGCCGCGGTCATCAACCGAAAGTTCGACTCACGATCCGACGGTTCTGGCGATGTGCGACGGTGCCCGCCGGCGCGATAGTCGAAGGAGTCCGGGCAGCGTGCGCGGACGGAAAGGCACCATCGTGTTCGTCGCATGGAGAGAGCTGCGGTTCGCCCGCGGCCGGTTCCTGCTCATCGCGGCCGTCGTCGCATTGATCACCCTGCTCGTGGGCTTCCTGTCCGGTCTGGCCGGTGGCCTGGCCAACCAGAACGTCTCCGGCGTGCTGGCGCTGCCCGGCGACCGGCTGGTCCTGCAGCAGCCCGAGGGCGGCGACCCGAGCTATGCGACCTCGGAGCTGAGCGAGGACACGGTTCGGGCATGGCGGCACGCCGAGGGCGTCGATGCGGTGACCCCCATCGGGATCGTCCAGTCACGCGCCGCCGCCGGCGGGACCGGCGATCCGGTCGGGGTGGCCCTGTTCGGAATGCCCGCGCAGGCGCCGCGGGACGGCGCTTCCGGGCCGCTGCCCGCGCTCACCCCGCACACCGCGACGCAGGTCGGTCTGTCGTCGGGCGCCGCCGAGACCCTCGGCGTCGGCGTCGGCGACCAGATCTCGATCACCGGCCAGACCTACACGGTGGCCACGATCGGCGACGACCTCTGGTACAGCCACACCCCGGTCGTGGCCATGACCCTCGACGCGTGGAGTGCGGCCAGCACACGCGTCGGCGGCACCGGCGAGGCCACTGTGCTGGCGGTCTCCGGGGACGCCGACTGGTCGGCGGTGGGCCACCGGACCGGCACCGTGGCGCAGACCAAGCTGTGGAGCCTGACCGCGCTGGAAGCGTTCACATCCGAGATCGGTTCGCTGGGTTTGATGATCGTGCTGCTGTTCGGCATCTCCGCGCTGGTCGTGGGCGCCTTCTTCACCGTGTGGACCATGCAGCGCGCCGGCGACATCGCCACCCTCAAGGCGCTCGGCGCCGGCACCGCCTCGCTGGTGCGGGACTCGCTCGGGCAGGCGCTGGTGGTCCTGGTGGCGGGGATCGGTGTGGGTCTGGTCGCCGTCGTCGGCTTCGGCACGCTCGCCGGCCGGGCGCTGCCCTTCCTGGTCAGTCCGCTCACCACCCTCGCCCCGGCCGCCGCCCTGGCGGTGCTGGGCCTGGCCGGGGCCGCGTTCGCGCTGCGCTCCGTCACCAAAGCCGATCCGCTGACCGCACTGGGGAGCAACCGATGATCCACCTGCAGAACGTCACCCTCACCTTCCCCGACGGGGACAACCGCATCACCGCCGTCGACGACGTCTCGCTGCGCGGCGACAACGGCACCGTCACCGGCATCACCGGGCCGTCCGGCTCGGGCAAATCGAGTCTGCTCGCCGTGGCCGCGACCCTGATCCGCCCGGACTCCGGCGGGGTCCTGATCGGCGACGGCGGCGCCGCGATCGACGCCGCGCAGCTCACCAGGCGCGAGGCCGCCGCGCTGCGCCGCGAGCAGATCGGCATCGTCTTCCAGCAGTCCAATCTGCTGCCGGCGCTCACCGCGCGTGAGCAGGTGCAGGTGATGGGCCGGCTCGGCGGCACCGGCCGGGCCCGGCGTGCGCGCATCGACGCCCGGGCCGACGAGCTGCTCGACGCCGTGGGTCTGAGCGAACACGCCGGCAAACGCCCGCACCAGCTCTCCGGCGGGCAGCGCCAGCGGGTCGCGATCGCCCGCGGACTGGTCCACGAGCCGCAGGTGCTGTTGATCGACGAGCCGACCAGCGCGCTCGATCAGGAACGCGGGGCCGAGATCATGCAGCTCATCGCCCGTCTCACACGCGAACGGGACACCGCCACCCTGCTGGTGACCCACGACCTGATCCACCGCGACCTCTTCGACGATCTGGTCACCATCGTCGACGGGCGGATCGTCCAGCCGGACAGCGCATCTCCGGGCGCATCGCCGGCCGTCGGCGGACGGGGCGAGGCCGCGATCGCATAGGTCCCGGGGACTCCCGGCGGCGTCAGCCGAGCTGCTCGGACAGCTCCAGCCACCGTTCTTCGAGTTCGGTCGTCTCCCCCTCGGCGGCCCGGAGCCGGGCCGCGAGCTTCTCGAGCCCCGCATAGTCGTCCTGCTCGTGCTCGGCCATCTGCGTGTGCAGCGACGACACCTCCGTGCCGAGCCGTTCGATCCGGCGCTCGATCGACGCCACTTCCTTCTGTACGGCACGACGCTGCGCACCCGACATCCCGGTGGTCTCGTCGCTCGCGGCCGCCGGCGCGGACCGGCGGCTCTCGCTCGCCGGCTCCTGCTCGCTGCGCAGCCGCAGGTACTCGTCCACTCCCCCGGGCAGATGCCGCAGCCGCCCGTCGACGATCGCGTACTGTTGGTCGGTGATCCGCTCGAGCAGGTAGCGGTCGTGCGAGACGACGATGAGGGTACCGGGCCAGGAGTCGAGCAGATCCTCCATGGCGGCGAGCATGTCGGTGTCGACGTCGTTGCTCGGCTCGTCGAGGATCAGCACGTTCGGCTCGGAGAGCAGCACCAGCAGCAGCTGCAGGCGCCGCTTCTGGCCGCCGGAGAGTTCGCCGACCCGGGCCGACAGATGCTCCCGGGCGAAGCCGAGCCGCTCGAGCAGCTGGGCCGGGGTGAACTCCTTGCCGTCGATCTCGTAGCCGGTCCGGTAGTTCGCGAGCACATCACGCACCCGGTCGCCGACGATCTCGTCGAGCTGGCTGAACTGCTGATCGAGCACCCCGAGCTGCACGGTCTTGCCGCGTTTGACCCGGCCGGCGGTCGGCTCCAGGGTGCCCGCGATCAGGGCCAGCAGCGTGGACTTGCCGGCACCGTTGGCGCCGAGGACGGCGGTGCGCTCGCCGGGCGCGATCCGCCACTGCACATCGCGGAGCACCCCGCGCCCGTCGAAGCTCACGCCGGCGTCCTCGAGGTCGACGACCTGCTTGCCGAGCCGGGCCACCGCGAGCCGGTTCAGGGCCAGGGTGTCGCGCGGCGGCGGCACGTTCTCGATGAGCTGGTTGGCCGCGTCGATCCGGAACTTGGGTTTGCTGGTCCGGGCCGGCGCCCCGCGCCGCAGCCAGGCCAGCTCTTTGCGCATCAGGTTCTGCCGCTTGGCTTCGGCCGCCGCGGCCTGCCGGTCGCGCTCCACCCGCTGCAGCACGTACGCCGCGTATCCGCCTTCGAAGGGCTCGACGATGCGGTCGTGCACCTCCCAGGTGGTGGTGGCCACCTCGTCGAGGAACCAGCGGTCGTGGGTGATCAGCAGCAGACCGCCGGCATTCGGCGCCCACCGGTTCTTCAGGTGGTCGGCCAGCCAGGCGATGCCTTCGACGTCCAGATGGTTGGTCGGCTCGTCCAGCGCGAGCACGTCCCAGTCGCCCACCAGCAGCGCGGCCAGCGCCACCCGGCGCCGCTGCCCGCCCGAGAGCGTCCCCACCCGGGCCGCCCAGTCCAGGTCGGGCACCAGGCCGCCGATCACCGCCCGGATCCGCGGATCACCGGCCCACTCGTGTTCGTCGGCGTCGCCGACCACCGCATGTCCGACGGTCTCGTCGTCGCGCAGCGTGTCCGACTGGTCCAGCACGCCCATCCGCACCCCGCCGCGCCGGGTGACCCGGCCGCCGTCGGGTTCGACGGTGCCGGCCAGCATGCCCAGCAGCGACGACTTCCCGTCGCCGTTGCGGCCGACGATCCCGATCCGGTCGCCCTCGTTCACGCCGAGGGTGACCGAGTCGAAGACCACGCGGGTGGGGTATTCCAGGTGCAGGTTCTCGGCACCGAGCAGATGTACGGCCATCGCTAGGGGGTCACCAATCTTGCGCCGGCCACCGGGCCGAACGCGGTCTTGACGCTGCGGGCCACCCCGGAGCCGGACAGTTCGGCGGCCACCGAGACCGCCGCGTCCGGGTCGGCGCACAGGAACACGCAGCTCGGGCCGGAACCGGAGACGATTCCGGCCAGCGCTCCGGCTTCGGTGCCCGCGCGCAGGGTGCGGCGCAGCATGGGTTGCAGGGACAGGGCGGCCGGCTGCAGATCGTTGTGCAGCAGCGGCGCCAGCGCCGTCACGTCGCCGGCGGCCAGCGCCCGCAGCAGCGCGTCCGGCCGGCCGGGAGGCGGCACGATCTCGTCGCGCTCGGCGCGCAGCCGGTCGAGTTCGCGGTAGACGTCCGGGGTGGACAGGCCGGTCTTGGCGACGGCGATCACCCAGCTCAGTTCGCACCGGTTGAGCACCGGCAGCAGCTTCTCCCCGCGGCCGGTGCCCAGGGCGGTGCCGCCGAGCACCGAGAACGGCACGTCGCTGCCCAGGGCTGCGGCCAGCGAGAGCAGCTCGTCGCGGCTGAGATCGCCGCGCCAGAGCCGGGAGGCGGCGAGCAGCCCGCCGGCCGCGTCCGCCGATCCACCGGCCATCCCGCCGGCCACCGGGATCTGCTTGTCGATCTCGATCTCGGCGTTGGCATCCTGGCGTTCGAGATACTCCGCGACCAGCATCACCGCCTGCGCGGCCAGGTTCGTCGGATCGGCGGGCACCTGCCGTGCGGAGTCGCCGTTGACGGTGATCCGCAGGTGGTCGGCGCTGCGCACCGTCACCTCGTCGAACAGGGAGATCGCGCAGAAGACGGTGGAGAGTTCGTGGTAGCCGTCGTCGCGCAGCGGCCCCACCCCCAGGTGCAGGTTGATCTTGGCCGGGACGCGGGCGCGCGCCCCACCGAGCGCGAACGGCGTCACCGGGCACCCCCGCCCGCCGCCAGACCGGCCTCCCGGCCCGCCTCGGCGAGCCGCACGAAGTCGGCCACATCGAGGCGTTCGCCGCGGATCGACGGGTCGATGCCGGCCGCCCGCAGCAGTTCCTCGGCATGCGGGGCGCTGCCGGCCCAGCTCGACAGCGCCGAGCGCATGGTCTTGCGGCGCTGCGCGAAGGCCGCGTCGATCGCGGTGAAGGTGCGGCTCCGCAGTTCGGCGTCGGTGCCGAACGGGTCGGTGCGCACGATCCGCACCAGTCCGGACTCGATCTTGGGTTCAGGCCAGAAGACGTTGCGGCCGATCGCCCCGGCGCGGGTCACCTCGCCGTAGAACCGCGCCTTGACGCTGGGCACGCCGTAGACCCGGCTGCCGGGTCCGGCGGCCAGCCGGTCGGCCACCTCGGCCTGCACCATCACCAGTGCGGTGCGCAGACCCGGGAACTGCGCCATCAGATGCAGCAGCACCGGCACGGCCACGTTGTAGGGCAGGTTGGCCACCAGCGCGGTGGGCGCGACCGGCAAATCGTCGGGCACCACGGTCATCGCATCGGCGGTGACCACAGAGAAGTCGCGGCCGGGGGCGTAGTCGGCGACGGTGGCCGGCAGCCGGCCGGCGAGCACCGGGTCGATCTCCACCGCGACCACCGCGCCCGCGGTCTCGAGCAGCGCCAGAGTGAGCGAGCCCAGGCCGGGGCCCACCTCGAGGACCACGTCGTCGGCGGTCACCCCGGAGGTGGCGACGATCCTGCGCACCGTGTTCGCGTCGTGCACGAAGTTCTGGCCCAGCGTCTTGGTGGGCCGCACGTTCAGTTCCCCGGCCAGCGCACGGATCTGCGCCGGGCCCAGGAGCCGCACGGAGTCTGCATCGGTCACCGGACCATCATCCCCGATCAGCGGGCCGGCAGCAGAATCGCCCCGTCCGGCGGGACGGATGCGAACGGCGCCGGAGTCCGGTGCTTCACCGGATCCGGCGCCGTCGCGACGCTGCGTGCTCAGCGCATGCCGAGCTTGGAGGTGCAGGCGGGCCAGGCACCCCAGCCCTGCGCGGCCTGGACCTTCTTGCCGATGGCGATCTGCTCCTCGCGGGAGGCCAGGTCGGCGCGCGGGGCGTACTCGGTGCCGCCGAAGGCCTCCCAGGTCTGCTGGGTGAACTGGATGCCGCCGTAGAAACCGTTGCCGGAGTTGATGGCCCAGTTGCCGGTGGACTCGCACTGCGCGATCTGGTCCCAGACACCGGTCGGCTCGAACGGCGCGCCGGGCTTGGTGCCCACCCGCACAGTGGCCGGCTTGGGCTCCACCAGCACGTTCTCGGAGAGCTTCTCGCGCTTGGTGACCTTGCCGTTGACCTTCGTCAGCTTGTAGGTGACCTTGGCCTTACCCGCGGTGCCGGGCTTGAGGGTCTCGCGCTTGCCGGTGACGAGCTCGGGATCCTTCTGTTCGATCGGCTTGGCCTTGACCTTCTCGTCGACGGTGACCTGCTCGGTGCGCACCCGGGTGACCTTGATCCGCATGTCCTTGCTGACCGGGGTGTCGGCGGCCGGCACCACGGTGTCGGTGGCTTCGAGCGGGGCGCCGGTGCGGGCCAGCAGATCGCCGACGTTACGGGCGGCGATCACCTTGCGTTCGGTCTTGCCGCCGTCGTTGAGGATGATCGGCTTGGGCAGGATGACGTCCACGTCGGCGCCGTCGGCCAGCCGGTCGTCGAGGCTGGTGGTGACGGCGGCCGCGGTCAGGCCCTGCTCGTCGAGGATCTCGCGGACGGTGCTCTTGTTGGTGGTGACCGTCTCGCTGCGCCCGTCCAGGGTCAGTTCCACGCGCTTGAGGCGGTTGACCACGATGGTCTGACCGTCGCGCGGCATGGAGCTCAGTGCCACGTTGACCTCGTCGCCGTCGGCCGGCGCGACACCGTGGTCCTCGAGGACGTCGCCCACCGAGAAGGCCATGGTGGAGACCTGCATCTGCTCACCGTCGACGGCCAGCGTCAGGTCCTTGTGCATGACGGCGGCGGTGGTGCCGCCGCCGGCGACGGCCACCAGCAGTGCACCGGTGGCGACGCGGGTACCCATCGACGTTGTCGTGTTGATACGGCTGAAAACAGACAAAGCAAACATCCTGTGAATCGGTCAGGCCCTCCCGCCCCTGCCGGAAGGATCACAGCACGGTAACGAAAAAGGTGTCGCTACTGCAACGGCAGGCGGTAGGCGCGTCGCGCGTTGGTGCCCAGAACATCGGCCATGTGTTCGACGTCGACCCCGCGGATCTGCGCCAGCGCCCGCGCCGTGTACGGGATGCAGTAGGACTGATTGGGCTGGCCACGGTACGGATGCGGGGTCAGGAACGGCGCATCTGTCTCAACCAGCAGTTGAGCTTCGGGGACCAGTGACGCGGCCGCCTGCAGCTCCACGGCATTGAGGAATGTCACAGTTCCCGAGAAGCTCAGCAGATAGCCACGGTCCAGACATTCGCGCGCCACCTCCCGGTCACCGGAGAAGCAGTGCATGATCACCGTGTCCGGGTCACCCTCGGCCGCGAGCACGTCCAGCAACTCCCGATCGGCCTCCCGGTTGTGGATCATCAGCGGCTTACCGCAGCGTTTGGCCAGGTCGATGTGCCAGGCGAAGGCCTCCCGCTGGGTGGCCGCGTCGGCGCAGTCCTCCGACTTGCCGATCCAGTAGTTGTCCAGACCGGTCTCGCCGACGGCCACCACCCGCTCGTCTGCCACCATCTCCTCGAGCTCGGTCCGGGCCGCCTCGTCCAGGTCCGCGGCATGGGTCGGATGCAGACCGACCGCGGCAAAGGCCCGCGCATCCCAGTGCGCGGCCTGCAGCGCCCAGCGCGCATCCACCATGTCGTCGGCCACCGTCACCACCTGCTCCACCCCGACCCGCTGCGCGTGATCGAGGATCGCGGTCACCGATTCGGCGCTGCGCCCGCCGCATGCGGCCAGGTGGGTGTGGGCATCGACCAGACCCGGCAACGGTTCCGGATCCGGCGGCGGTTCGCGGCGACGGTTCTTCTTGCTCACGGCCTCCATGCTCACAGACCCGCCCACGACCGGTGCCGGTCGGGTCCGATCCTGGTTCACCAACCCCGCACAGGCGGCCGACGCAAGGTAGCGTTTTCTCCGTGCTCGGATTGCCTGCCCCGATCACCGTCGCGCTCTTCGACCTCGACGGTGTGCTCACCACCACGGCCACCCTCCACACGGCGGCCTGGCGTGACGCGTTCAACGCCTTCCTGTCCGCGCGTGCGCAGGATGCGCCCGCGGCCGACGGCGAGGACCTGCGGCCGTTCACCGAGCAGGACTATCTCGACCACGTCGACGGCCGGCCGCGGACTGACGGGGTGCGCGGCTTCCTGGCCTCGCGCGGCATCGTCGTCGACGATGCCACCGTGGAACGGATCGCCGACGGCAAGAACGCCGCCTTCCTGGCCCAGCTGGCCGAGGACGGCGCCACCGCGTACCCGGGCTCGGTGCGCTATCTGACCGCCGCCCACGACGCCGGGCTGAGGATCGCGGTGGTCACCTCCAGCAGAAACGGCGAGCAGGTGCTCGCCTCGGCCGGACTCGACCGCTTCGTCGAACAGCGGGTGGACGGCAACACCATCGTCGCCGAGAAGCTCGCCGGCAAACCCGCACCCGACTCCTATCTGCGCGGCGCGCAGCTGATGGGCGCCGACCCGGCGGAGTGCGCGGTCTTCGAGGACGCCATCTCCGGGGTGCAGGCCGGTGCGGCCGGGCACTTCGGCTACGTGGTGGGCATCGACCGCGTCGGCGGCGAGCAGCGCGCGACGATGCTCGAGGCCGGCGCCTCGGTGGTGGTCAACGATCTGGACGAACTGCTCGGCAGCGAGGAGGGCAACTGACATGGCTGAACCCATCGTCGACGACTTCACCCACACCACGCACGGCGACACCGCCAGCCACACCGACCCGGCGAACATCCCGCAACACGGTCAGCACCAGGCGCACGGCTTCGACGTGCACCCGTGGCAGCTGTGCTGGCGCGGCAAGGACATCGGGATGATCGGCCGCACCGAATCGCTGTTCGCCCTGTCCAACGGGCACATCGGTCTGCGCGGCACCTTCGAGGAGGGCGAACCGGTGGATCAGCCGGGCACCTACCTCAACGGCTTCTACGAGCAGCGCGACCTGCCGTACGCCGAGAGCGGCTACGGCTACCCCGAGGCCGGGCAGACCGTGGTGAACGTGACCGACGGCAAGATCATCCGGCTTCTGGTCGAGGACGAGCCGATGGATCTGCGTTACGGCCGCACCGTCGACCACGAGCGGGTGCTGGACTTCCGCACCGGCACCCTGCGCCGCAACACCCTGTGGACCTCGCCCACCGGGCGCACAGTGCGCATCCAGTCCGAGCGGCTGGTCTCGTTCACCAAGCGCACCATCGTCGCCATCCGCTACGAGGTGGAGCCGATCGGCGAAGACATGAAGCTGGTCCTGCAGTCCGATCTGCTGGCCAACGAGCCGGTGCCGGCGCAGGGCAACGATCCGCGACTGGCTGCGGCGCTGGACAATCCGCTGATCTCCGACCTGGCCGACTGCGAGGACTATTCGGCGGTGCTGGTGCACCACACCAAGCGGTCCGCGCTCACCATGGCCGCGGCGATGGATCACGAACTGCAGATCCCCGCCAACGCCGACACCTTCATCCGCGCCGACGGCGACCTGGCCCGCATGACGGTGGCCGCCACCGTCCCGCAGGGCACCAAACTGGTGCTCACCAAATATCTGGCCTACGGCTGGTCGGCCCGCCGCAGCGTGCCCGCGCTGCGCTCCCAGGTCGAGGCCGCACTGGCGATGGCCGGCGAAACCGGCTGGGACGCACTCAAAGCTGAGCAGGCGGCGTACCTCGACGAGTTCTGGCACGACGCCGACATCGAGCTCGAGGGCGATCCGGAGCTGCAGCAGGCGGTGCGCTTCTCGCTCTTCCACGTGCTGCAGGCCGGTGCCCGCGGACAGTCGCGGTCGATTCCCGCCAAGGGACTGACCGGGGTGGGCTACGACGGCCACACCTTCTGGGACACCGAGAGTTTCGTGCTCCCGATGCTCACCTACACGCTGCCGGCTGCGGCCGGCGAGGAACTGCGCTGGCGGCATTCGATGCTCGATCAGGCACGCGCCCGGGCCGCCGAACTCGGCCAGGAGGGTGCGATGTTCCCGTGGCGCACCATCAACGGCGACGAGTGTTCCGGCTACTGGCCGGCCGGCACCGCCGGCGTGCACGTCTCCGCCGACATCGCCAACGCCACCGGACGCTATCTGCGTGCCACCGGCGACGAGGCCTTCGAGATCGAGTGCGGCGTGGAGCTGCTGGTGGAGATCGCCCGCTTCTTCGCCGGCTTCGGCCACCACGACGGCAGCGGCCGGTTCCGTATCGACGGCGTCACCGGACCCGACGAGTACACGGCGATCATCAACAACAACGTCTTCACCAATCTCGCTGCGCAGCAAGCGCTCCGGGACGCCGTGGTCTCGGTGGCCCGGCAGCCCGCGGTGGCCAACCAGCTGGGCGTGACCGAGGAGGAGGCCTCCCACTGGACGCACTGCGCCGACGACATGACCATCCCGTACGACCAGAACCTGGGCGTGCACCAGCAGTGTGAGGCGTTCACCCTGCTCGACCGGTGGGACTTCGAGCGGTCCAAGGACAAGTACCCGCTGCTGCTGAACTACCCGTACTTCGACCTGTACCGCAAGCAGGTGGTCAAGCAGGCCGACCTGGTCTTCGCGCTGTATCTGTTCGGCGATCACTTCACCGCCGAGCAGAAGAAGGCGAACTTCGACTACTACTACCCGATCACGGTGCGCGACTCGTCGCTCTCGGCGTGCTGCGAGGCGGTCACCGCGGCCGAGGTGGGCTACCTGGATCTGTCGTACGACCTGCTCAGCGAGTCGGTCTTCACCGATCTGCACGACCTGCACAACAACGTCTCGTCGGGACTGCACATCGCGGCCCTGGCCGGGGCGTGGACCGACTGCGTGGCCGGCTTCGGCGGCATGCGCGACTTCGGCGGGATGATCACCTTCGCCCCGCGGCTGCCGCGCAAGCTCAGCTACCTCTCGTTCCGCATGGTGATGCGCGAGTCGCGGATCGTGGTGGCGGTCGATCCGGAGAAGGCCACCTACCGGCTGCTGTCGGGTCCGCCGATCGAGCTGGCCCACCACGGGCAGCGGTTCACCCTCAGCGACGCCCCGGTCACCCTGCCCATCGACGCGATCCACGTCGGCGAGCCGCCGGCCGCGCCGGAGGGCTGCGAGCCGTACGCCCGGGGCTGACCGCCGGTCGCGGGCCCGGCGCCCCGGTGCGCGGTCGGCCGGGGTGATCGTCGTCGGGCGTCCTGCGCGGCGTTGCCGTGTGCGGCCGCGAATCACGATGTGATCGGCAGGTATTCTGTGAGCACTATGCGCCCACCGTTCTACATCACCACGGCCATCGCCTACCCGAACGGCGCCCCGCACATCGGGCACGCCTACGAGTACATCTCGGCCGACGCCCTGGCCCGCTTCAAGCGGCTCGACGGGTACGACGTGAAGTTCCTGACCGGCACCGACGAACACGGCCAGAAGATGCAGCAGACGGCCGAGGCCGAGGGCATCGCGACCGCGGAGCTGGCCCGGCGCAACTCCGACCGCTTCCAGGCGCTGCAGGAGCGGCTCGGTTCGAGCTTCGACCGGTTCATCCGCACCACCGACGCCGACCATCACACCGCCTCCCAGACCATCTGGAAGGCGATGGTCGAGAGCGGCGACATCTACCTCGACTCGTACTCGGGCTGGTACGACGTCCGCGACGAGAGCTTCCACACCGAGGCCGAGACCACCGTCCGCGAGGACGGCACCGTCGTGGCCACCGAGAACGGGCACGTGCTCACCTGGACCGAGGAGCAGACCTACTTCTTCCGGCTCTCGGCCTACCAGGACCGGCTGCTCGAGCTGTACGCCGAGCATCCGGAGTTCATCGGCCCGGACAGCCGGCGCAACGAGGTGATCAGCTTCGTCAAGGGCGGGCTGACGGATCTGTCGATCTCCCGCACCACCTTCGACTGGGGTGTGCCGGTGCCCGGCGACGAGAAGCACGTCATGTACGTGTGGGTGGACGCGCTGACCAACTACCTGACCGGGGTGGGCTATCCCGCCGACGCGGAGAGCTTCGGGAGGTACTGGCCGGCCGATCTGCACATCATCGGCAAGGACATCATCCGGTTCCACTGCGTGTACTGGCCGGCGTTTCTGCTGAGCGCCGGTCTGGAGCCGCCCAAGCGGGTGTTCGCGCACGGCTTCCTGTTCAACAAGGGCGAGAAGATGAGCAAGTCGATCGGCAATGTGATCGACCCGGAGGCGCTGATCGACGAGTTCGGTCTGGATCCGGTGCGCTACTTCTTCCTGCGCGAGGTCTCGTACGGTCAGGACGGCTCGTACTCCACCGAGGCGATCATCTCCCGCATCAACGCCGACCTGGCCAACGAATACGGGAACCTGGCGCAGCGCACGCTGAGCATGATCGGCAAGTACTTCGACGGTGCGGTGCCCGAGCCCACCGAGTTCACCGCGCAGGACACCGAACTGCTCGACGCCGCAGGGGAGCTGCTCGCCACCGTGCGCCGGCACTTCGACGACCAGGCCATCCATCTGGGTCTGGAGGCGCTGTGGTCGGTGCTGGCGCAGACCAACCGGTACATCTCGGCGCAGGAGCCGTGGAAGCTGGCCAAGACCGATCTGCCGCGCACCGCCACCGTGCTGTACGTGTGCGCCGAGGTGGTGCGTGTCGTGAGCCTGCTGACGCAGCCTGTGATGCCCGAGTCGGCCGGCAAGGTGCTGGATCTGCTGGCTGTCGGCGCCGATCAGCGCGAGTTCTCCGCGGTGACCACCCGGCTGCTGCCGGGCACCCCGCTGCCCAAGCCGTCCCCGGTCTTCCCGCGGTACGAAGCGCCCGCTCAGGCATGACGCTCAGCGCGCTCGACCTGTTGCGAGCGCTGCACGCCCGCGCCGTCGCCGACGGCCGGCCCGGACCCGCCGGGCTGGTCGGCGACTGGCTCGGCGCCGACGCCGTGATCGCCCCCTCCATCGCGATCACCCCCGGCACCGCCCTCCCCGACCGCCCCGACGCCTTCTGGTTCGGCGCCCTCCCCTTCCCGTCGGTGGCCGACTCCCCCGTGGTGGCCGACTCCACTTTGGTGGCCGAGTGCCGCCCGAGGAACGAGGGCGGTGTATCGAGGCCCCCCACCGACTCCAGTTCGGTGGCCGAGTGCCGCCCGAGGAACGAGGGCGGTGTATCGAGGCCGAGGCCCGCCGCCACCACCGTCGTCGGCGGCCTCACCGACGGCATCCTCGAGCTCCGCGCCGGCGCCTGGTCCTGGCGCAGCGCCACCGGCCGCCCCTGCCCGGACTGGGTCGCCGAGGTCCTCGCCGCGCACGACGATCCGCCCCACCCCCGCCCGTGGCGCACCTCCTGGACCGCACCGCAGTCCGACCCGCACCTGCAGGCCATCGCCGCCTGCCGCGGTGCGATCGCCGCCGGCGAGGTCTACCAGGCCTGCATCTGCACCCGGTTCACCGGCACCCTCGACGGCGCCCCGATCGACTTCTTCGCCGACGTCGCCGCGGCCACCACCCCCGCGAAAGCCGCGTTCCTGCACGGCGATTGGGGGGCGGTGGCGAGCTTCTCCCCGGAGTCGTTCCTGCGCCGGAGCGGCGGCACGGTCACCTCGTCGCCGATCAAGGGCACCCTGCCGTCGGGCGCCGACCCGGTGGCGCTGAGCAACTCGGCCAAGGACGTCGCCGAGAACGTCATGATCGTCGACCTGGTGCGCAACGACCTGAGCCGGGTGGCCCGCACCGGCAGCGTCCGCGTCCCGGATCTGCTGACCGTGGTCGGCGCCCCCGGTGTGTGGCATCTGGTCTCCACGGTCGCCGCCGACCTCGACCACACCGTCGGCAACGATGCCCTGATCGCCGCCGCCTTCCCGCCCGCCTCGGTGACCGGCACCCCCAAGATCCGGGCCGCCGAACTGATCGCCGAATGGGAGCAGTTCCCGCGCGGCTTCTACTGCGGCGCCGTGGGAGTCGCCGGTCCGTCGACGGGCCCGGGGAGCACCGGAGTGGAGCTGGATCTGAACGTCGCGATCCGCACCGTCGCCGTCGACCCGGACGGTTCGCTGGTCCTCGGGGTGGGCGGCGGCATCACCTACGACTCGGACCCGGCCGCCGAGTGGCAAGAGTGCCTCGACAAGGCCGCGGCCATCGTTTCGCGCACCCGATCCGGCGACTGACCCGGTTCTCGCTGCCTGATTTCGGGTTCGCTGCCTGAGCTGAGGATGCGAACCCGAAATCAGGCAGCGAACTCAGGACCGGCGGGCCGCCAGCACCGCTTCGTAGACCTCGCGACGGGAGAACGGGGTGCCGGCCGCCGCCTGAGCGCACGCATCCTTGAGACGGGTGCCGGCCTCGGCCAGCGCAGCCGCCGAGGCGACCACCGAGTCGAGGTCGGCCTCGGAGTCGATCTCGTCGGCGCCGGCGATCACCACGGTGATCTCGCCCTTCACCCCGTCGGCGGCCCAGGCGGCGAGCTCGCCGAGTCCGCCGCGGCGCACCTCCTCGTAGGTCTTGGTGAGCTCCCGGCAGACGGCGCCGCGGCGCCGGTCGCCGAGCACCGCGGCGGCGTCGGCGAGGGTCTGCGCCAGCCGGTGCGGGGACTCGAAGAAGACGACGGTGCGCCGCTCGGTGCGCAGCGACGCCAGCCAGTCCTGGCGCGCACCCGGTTTGCGCGGGGCGAAGCCGTCGAAGCAGAAGCGTTCGGAGGGCATGCCGGAGACGGCCAGTGCCGTGGTGACCGCACTCGGGCCGGGCAGGCAGGTCACCCGCAGGCCGGCGTCGGCGCAGGCGGCGACGAGGCGGTAGCCCGGGTCGCTCACCGACGGCATGCCGGCGTCGGTGATCAGCAGGACGGTGGAGCCGCCGGCGATGGCCTCCACCAGCTTCGGTGCGCGCTGCGCCTCCACCTGGTCGTAGTAGCTGAGGAGCCGACCGCCGATCTGCACGTCCAGGGAGGCGGCGAGCGCCTTGGCGCGGCGGGTGTCCTCCGCGGCGACGATGTCGGCGGTCGCGAGGGCCTCGCGCAGGCGCGGCGAGGCGTCGCCGGGCTGGCCCATCGGGGTGCCGGCGAGAACAAGGGCGCCGTCGGTCATGGGATGCTCCACGGGGTTCGGGGGTGGGGTGGCGATGCGGTGGTGCGGCGGCGGGTAGAGGGCGGGGCCTCGATACACCGCCCTCGTCCCTCCGGTTGCACTGGTTTCTGGTGGTCGAGTGCCCGACGAGGCGCCAGCCGAGACGGGCGTATCGAGACCACACACCGAGCCGACCAGGCCTCGATACACCGCCCTCGTACCTCGGACGGCACTCGGCCACCAACGGAAGAGCGGACCTCGGACGGCACTGGTTTCTGGTGGTCGAGTGCCCGACGAGGCGCCAGCCGAGACGGGCGTATCGAGACCACACACCGAGCCCGCCGGGCCTCGATACACCGCCCTCGTACCTCGGACGGCACTCGGCCACCAACGGAAGAGCCGGCCGCGGACGGCACCTGGCCACCAACGAAGGCTCGGCTACCAACGGAAGAGCGGGCCTCAGGCGGCACTCGGCCACCAAGGAAAGCTCGGGCACCAGGGAAAGTTCGGGCGGCGACGGAGGGGCGGGTCATGTCCAGCTCGGGAGCCAGAGCTGGTTGCTCCACATGTCGTTGCTGATCGGGGCGCCGGTGAGGATGGGCCAGAGCCAGGCGAAGTTCACCACGACCAGGGCCACGTAGAAGGAGACGGCGAGCACCGAGAGCGCCCGTTTCTCCGAGTTCTGGCCGCGGGGCGCCGAGGCGAGCACGTCGGAGCAGCACAGCGCCAGCCCCATCACCAGGAACGGGGCCATCGCAGTGGCGTAGAAGTAGTACATCTGGCGGTCGATGGTGGTGAACCACGGCAGCAGCGCGGCACCGTAGGCGACCAGCACCGGCGCGTACCGCCAGTCCCGGCGGAAGATCAGCCGCCACAGGCCCCAGGCGAGCATCGGCACCGCCAGCCACCACAGCGCCGGGGTGCCCACCAGCATCTGCGCGCGGACGCAGTCGTCGCCGCCGCACTGGTCCGGGCCGTAGTCGATGGCGTACAGCATGGGCCGCAGCCCCATCGGCCAGGTCCACGGCTTGGACTCCCACGGGTGGTGGTTGCCGGCCGCGTTGGTCAGCCCCTCGTGGAACTCGAGGATCCCGGTCTCGTAGTACCAGAACGACCGGAAGGCGGCCGGCACCCAGGCGAACGGTCCGCTCTGCCCCACCTCGGTGCCCACCACGTAGCGGTACACCGAGGTCTCCGAGCGCAGCCAGAACGCGAAGGTCGCCAGATAGATGAGCACCGGCAGCACCGCCAGCGACGCCGCCGACGGCACCAGGTCGCGGCGCAGCACACCGCGCCACGGCCGCGGCACGTGATAGGCCCGGCGGGCGGCCACGTCGAAGCCGAGCGCCAGCACCAGGAAGAAGACGACGAAGTAGATGCCCGACCATTTGGTGCCGCACGCCAGCCCCAGCGACACCCCGGCCGCGAACCGGTACCAGCGGAAACCCAGCCGCGGACCGTACGGGGTCTGCGCGATCCGGCCCTGCATGTACGCCCGGTGCAGACGTTCGCGCACCTGGTCGCGGTCGGCGATCAGCGCCGCGAGCGCCAGCACCACGAACAGCGCCTGGAAGATGTCGAGCATGCCCATCCGCGACTGCACGAACAGCACGCCGTCGCAGATCGCGAAGATCCCGGCGAGCGCGCCGATCAGCGTCGAACGGGTCAGCCGCCGCACCATCAGATAGATGGCCAGCACGATCGCCACCCCGGCGACGGCGGAGAAGAAACGCCAGCCCATCGGCCCGTAGCCGAACATCCATTCGCCGGCCGCGAGCAACCATTTGCCCACCGGCGGATGCACGACGAGGCCGTAGCCGGGGTTGTCCTCGATCCAGTTCCCGCCGGTGAGCACCTGCCAGCCCTGCGGCACGTAGTGCTTCTCGTCGAAGACCGGGGTGCCCTTGTCGGTGGGGTGCGTCAGATCCCAGAACCGGGTGACCACCGCGATCAGGGTGATGACGACGCCGACGACGGTGCCGCGGAGCCGGTCCGGCGCACCGAAGACCGGCTCGGGAATCTCCGGCCGCGGGGAGGTGCCCAGGTCCTCGGTGCGGGGTCGCGGCACCACGGTGGCGCGATCGAGGACGGCGGGACTCATCACGCCGATCCTAGAGCAGAGATCGCGCCGGAGCGGGAGCGCCGAGCGGTCAACCCTGCACGACGGCCGGTACCGCCCCGAAGAACCACGCCAGGGTGATCACCATCAGAAACCACATCCCGCCCTGCCAGATCTGCCAGCGGCCGTCGGCGCGGTAGCAGCTGTAGGTGCGCCAGGCGGCGGCCAGGGCGCCGACGAAGACCACTCCCGGCGCCGCCAGCACCAGCACGTCGCGCAGTGCGCCGGAGGACGCGAGGCCGACGAAGGCGGTCAGCACGGCCAGCAGCACCGTGACCGCCACATGCACGCCCACCTCACGCAGTTCCGGCCGCGGCCCGGACGGCTGCTCGTCGACGTCGTCGTCGAAGTCCATCGAAATCGGTCCTTTGCTCGCCCCTGTCGCCCTCGAGCCTACCGACCGGGGAGAAAGTCCCTCCCCGGGTGCATCCTCCCAGCAGATACGACAGAATGGAGACGAGGCTTGATACGGGCGCATTCCAGCAGAGTCCGGGCCGGAGCAATCGAGGATGGGGTATTTCACGATGAGCACGATTCTGGTCGGTGTGGACGGTTCCGCCGAATCCATCAACGCCGTGCGCTGGGCCGCCGGCGCCGCCGCGACCGAAGGCGCCGCCCTGAAGATCGTCTCCGCGTACACCACCACGACGAGCGACTACGCGCCCGGCCTGGTGATCCCGCAGGACGTCATCGACGCCATCCGCGGCGAGGTGAGCAAGTACGTGCAGAGCGCCGCCGAGGTGGCCCGCGAAGTGGATGCGGACATCGAGATCAGCGGTTCGATCGTCGAGGGCGACGCCGCCCGCGTGATGATCGAGTTCGGTGAGCAGGCCGAGATGACGGTGCTCGGCAGTCGCGGCCTGGGCGGCTTCAAGGGCCTGTTCCTGGGCTCGGTGTCCACCAGCGTCGCCGCCCACTCCAAGGGCCGTGTGGCGATCATCCCGCCGGAGGCCAAGCTGACCGACGGCCCCGTGGTGGTGGGTGTGGACGACTCCAAGGTGAGCGACCCGGCCGTCGCCGAGGCCTACCGCCAGGCGGATCTGCGCAATGTGGAACTGGTCGCCGTGCACACCTGGACCCCGCTCGACGCCGACGCCCTGCACGGCTACGGCCTCACCTCCGACGAGATCGAGGAGATGTCGCAGCAGGCCGTCGAGGCGGTCGCCGAGCGGATGGCCGGCTACGGCGAGGACTACCCGGACGTGAAGGTCAAGCGTGTGGTGCTGCCGGAGGAGCCGGGCAAGGCCATCCTGGAGACCGCCGGTGACACCGCGTCGCTGATCGTGATGGGTTCGCGCGGCCGCGGCGGCTTCACCGGTCTGCTGCTGGGCTCGCGCAGCCAGAAGGTGCTGCACCACGCCAAGGTGCCGGTCATGATCGTGCGCGCCTGATCCCTGTTCTGTTCTCCTCGGAGGCGCCGCCACCGCAGCCGCGGTTGTGCGGCGCCTTCGGTGCGTCGCGGCCCGGTCCGCACCATGAGTCCTCCGCCCGCACCGTCTGTCCCGTGAGTCCCCGTTTCAGGAACCGATGAACACTCTCCCCCGCGGCCTCTGGGTGCTGCTGTCGGCCAATGTGGTCATCGCACTCGGCTACGGCCTCGTCGCGCCGGCACTGCCGCTGTTCGCCGACACCTTCGGGGTGTCGACGACGGCGGTCTCGGCGGTGGTGTCGGCGTTCGCCGTCATGCGTCTGCTGTTCGCCCCCACCACCGGCCGGCTGGTCACCCGCCTCGGCGAGCGCAAGATCTACCTCTCCGGGCTGCTGATCGTGGCGGCGTCGACGCTGGCCTGCGCCTTCGCGGGCAGCTACTGGCAGCTGCTGGTGTTCCGCGCCGCCGGCGGCGTCGGGTCGACGATGTTCACCATCTCAGCGATGGCGCTGCTGATCCGGATGGCGCCGCCCGCGCTGCGCGGCCGGGCCTCCGGATACTTCTCGGCCGGCTTCCTGGTGGGCAATCTGACCGGTCCGCTGATCGGCGCGGCCCTGGTCGGCGCCGGGCTGGCCCTGCCGTTCGTGGTCTATGCGATCGCGCTGGTGATCGCCACGATCGTCGTCGCCGTCATGATGCCGGCGGCACCGCCGCCCGCCGAGGTGCCCGCCCCGGGGATTCCCGACGAGTCCGAGCCGCTGGCCATCTCGTTCCGGGAAGCCCTGCGCGACAACGCCTACCGGGCCGTGCTCGCCTCGAACTTCGCGCAGGGCTGGGCGTCGATGGGTGTGCGGATCGCGCTGGTGCCGCTGTTCGTGACGCAGGCGCTGGACCAGAGCGACGCCTGGGCGGGGATCGTGCTCGCCGCCTACGCGGCCGGCAACATGATCGCCATTCTCACCGCTGGCCGGCTCTCGGACCGGTACGGCCGGCGCCCGGTGCTGCTGCCCGGCCTGACCGTGGCCGCGCTCGGCACTCTGCTGCTCGGCTTCTCCCCCAATATCTGGGTGGCGCTGGTGCTCACCGCCGTCGCCGGACTCGGTTCGGGACTGTTCGCGCCCACCCACCAGGCGGCCCTGGGCGACGTCCTGGGCATCCGCCAGCGTGGCGGGTCGGCGCTGGCCGGCTACGGCATGGCCTCCGATCTGGGCGCGGTGATCGGTCCGCTCGCCGCCGGCGCGGTGGCCACCGCCTGGGGTTTCGAGGCGGCGTTCGTGCTGACCGGGGCGGTGCTGGTGGTCGCCCTGGTGATGTGGGTGATGGCCCGCGAAACCCTGCCGGGCACCGAACCCGCACCCCTCGCATCCTGACCGCCCGGCTTCCGGTGCCGGTCAGGCGGTGATGCTGATCTCCTCGGCGTCGAGTTTGGCCAGCTCCGCTGTGAGCGCCTCGGAACTGTAGGTGCCGCGGTCGCGCAGCTCGAGGAGCTTCTTGCGCTGCTCGACGAGCATCTTACCGCGCACGCGGCGCATCTCCCGGGACATGGCGATCCCGCGGTCGAGGGCGTCCTCGGGCGTGGTGCCGTCCTCCTCCTCGCTGTCGCGTGATTCCAGGTCGCGGATCAGCTGCACCTGGCCGGCCAGCTGCTGGTTCTGGCCCACCACGTCGGGGTCGTGCAGCACCTGCTGGGCCACCTGCAGCATCTCGTAGCGCAGCTCGGCGCGTTCCTGACGCACCTGGGCGCTCTGGTCGGGCAGCTTGAGCGAGCGGACGAAGGCCGCGATGGTGCCGCTCTGCACGGTCAGCGAGATGACGGCGACGAAGAACGCGACCAGGATGAGCAGCGAGCGGTACGGGGTGTCGGCGGGCAGCGTCTGGGCCGCGGCCAGGGTCACCACCCCGCGCATGCCGCCCCATACCACCACCAGCGACTCCTTGGGCCCGAGCGCCTCGTCCCGGTAGTAGTCGATGTCGGCGAGGCGTTTGTCGATGATGCGCCGGTAGCGCCGGGCCGCGGTGTCGGGCGCCCCGGGTTTGCCGTCGAGGGACTCCCTGACCGCGGACAGATGCGATTCGCGGGAGATCAGGCGTTGCGCCCGCCGGTCCACCACCCACATCAGCGGCACCATGAACAGTAACCGCAGCACGACGATCATCGCGAACGCCGCGATCGCCGGCCAGAGCGCGTGCACCCAGCTCTCGTGCGCCTCGTGAACGTCCGCGAGCAGCGCTTTCAGTTCCAGGCCCATGATCAGGAAGACGGCGCCTTCGAGAACCACTTCGACCATCCGCCAGTTCTGCATGTCGGACTGCCGGACGGCCGCGGTCAGCCGGCGCACGGACGACTGACCGGAGACCAGTCCGGCGGCGACCGCGGCCACCAGTCCGGAGGACTCGATGAGTTCGGCCGGGATGTAGGCGATGTAGGGCGCGGTGAACGAGACCGCGGTGGCCACCGCCGGATTGCTGAGCCGTCCGCGGATCCGGGTGTGCAGCCAGCCGATGGCGGCGCCGACGGCGATGGCGGCGACCAGCGACCAGACGAAGGAGACGGCGACGCCGCCGAAGGAGACGCTGGCCGCACTGGCGGCGATGGCCGCACGCAGCACCACCAGCGAGCTGGCGTCGTTGAACAGGCTCTCACCGGACAGCACGGTGGTGATGCGTGCGGGCGCCCCCACCCGTTTGATGGTGCCGGTGGCCACCGCGTCGGTGGGACTGAGAATGGCGCCCAGCGCCACCCCCGTCGCATAGTCGGCCTCGGGCAGGATCGCCGAGAAGAACGCGCCGAGCACCAGCGCCGAGATGATCACCAGCACGATCGACAGCAGCCCGATGCTCTGTACGTCGCGCCGGAAGTCCATCACCGGCATGGCCACCGCCGCCGCGTACAGCAGCGGCGGCAGCACGCCCATCAGGATGATCTCGGGATCCACCTCGATCTCCGGCACCCGCGGAATGAAGCTGACGATCACGCCGACGGCGACCAGCAGCAGCGGGGCGGCGAGCCGTACTCGGGGCGCCAGGGTGTTGGCGGCGGCGATGGCCAGCACACAGCCGACCACCACGACGACGAACTCCATCGAGGTTTCCACGAGGTCGATTCTCTCGCACCCGCGGCAGTCGTGTTCACTGAGTACCTCAGGGTCGGCACTCACCTGGACTTCTCCACCCCGACACCATCAAATGTAACATTGACCATTGACAATGTTTGCCGGTGGTGTCAGCGTTGATGTATGACCTCGACACAGCCCCGGCCGGCCGCCTACGAGCCGCCCGCCGACAAGAGCGACAGCAGCGTCGACTACCAGCAGGTCCTCGACGATCTCTCGTCCGCTTCTGTTCACCGCAACTTCGACCCGTACATCGACATCGCGTGGGACAGCCCGGAATTGGCGATCGTCCCCGACGATCCGCGCTGGATCCTCTCCTACGAGGTGGATCCGATCGGCCGGCACCCCTGGTACCAGAACCTGCCGCAGGACAAGCAGATCGCCATCGGCATGTGGCGTCAGGCCAACGTGGCCAAGGTGGGTCTGCAGTTCGAGTCGATCCTGATCCGCGGCCTGATGCAGTACGCGTTCGCCCTCGACAACGGTGACAAGCGGTTCCGCTACACCACCCACGAGTCGAAGGAGGAGTGCAACCACACCCTGATGTTCCAGGAGCTGGTGAACCGCATCGGCATGCGCACCCCCGGCGCCCGCACGAGCCTGCGTCGCATCTCTCCGCTGGTGCCGCTGTTCTCCACCATCTTCCCGACGGTGTTCTTCTTCGGTGTGCTCGGCGGCGAGGAGCCGATCGACCACGTGCAGAAGGACTTCCTGCGCACCTCCGACGACCTGCATCCGGCGATGGCGGCGGTGATGCAGCTGCATGTGGCCGAGGAGGCCCGGCACATCTCGTTCGCGCACAATCACCTGCGTCAGACGGTTCCGGAGAAGAACGCTCTGACCCGGTTGGTGCTGTCGATCGCCATGCCGATCACCATGCGGGTGCTGTGCAGCGCGATCATGGTCCCGCCCAAGGAGTTCCGCGAGGAGTTCGACGTCCCGCGCGAGGTGATGAAGGAGATCTTCTGGAGCTCGCCCGAGTCCAAGAAACTGCTGCGCAATGTCTTCGGCGACGTCCGGATGCTGGCCGACCAGTGCGGTCTGATGAATCCGGTCTCCGCTCAGGTGTGGCGGATCCTGGGCATCTCCGGACGGCCCTCCCGGTACCGCAGCGAACCCACGTATCAGGCCGACTGACCCCCTCACATGCCTCACGTCATCACCCAGGCCTGCTGCGGTGACGCATCCTGCGTCTACGCCTGCCCGGTCAACTGCATCCATCCCACACCCGACGAACCCGACTTCGGCACCGCCGAGATGCTCTACGTGGATCCGTCGACCTGTGTGGACTGCGGCGCCTGCGTCAGCGCCTGCCCGGTCGGCGCGATCAAGCCCGGTCACCGCCTGCCGGAGACCCAGGAACGCTTCGCGCAGATCAACGCCGACCACTACGGCGAGCCGGTGGACGCGGTCCGGTTCCCGGTGAATCAGCGCTGGCGGCTGCCGATGGCGCCGGTCGACAAACCGGCCGCGCTGCGCCGGTCACCCGATCCGCTGGAGATCGCGATCGTCGGCTCCGGCCCGGCCGCCATGTACGCCGCCGACGAGCTGCTCAAGCACCGGCAGGCCCGGGTCACCGTCTACGAGCGGCTATCCCAGCCGTACGGGCTGGCGCGGTTCGGGGTGGCCCCGGACCATCTGGCCACCCGGCAGGTGATGGATCTGTTCGACCGGATCGCCCGTCACCCGCGACTGGAGATCCTGCTCGGCGTCCAGGTGGGCCGGGACGTGACCCTCGACCAGTTGCGCGTCGGGCATCACGCGGTGCTGTGGGCCGGTGGCGCCCCCACGGACCGTCCGCTGGCGCTCGAGGGCATGGGCCTGCCCGGCACCCAGAGCGCCACCTCGGTGGTCGGCTGGTACAACGGCCATCCCGACTTCGCTTCGGCCGGACCGGATCTGAGCACCGAGCGGGTGGTGGTGATCGGCAACGGGAATGTGGCGCTCGACGTCGCCCGTATCCTCACCGCCGATCCGGAGCGCCTCGCGGTGACCAGCGTCGACCTGACCGCGCTGGCGGCGCTACGGGCCTCGTCGGTCCGCGAGGTGGTGGTGGCCGCGCGGCGCGGCCCCGAGCACGCCGCGTTCACCCTGCCCGAGCTGGTCGGCCTGGCCGACGGCACCGCCCGGGTGTGGGTGGACCCGGAGGAGCTGGCGTCCCTGGATCCTCCGGCGGGCAGCGGCACACTGTCGATCGAGGCGTCCGAGAAGATCGCTCTGCTGCACGAGATCTCGCGCCGCGAACGGCCGGCGGAGCCGCATATCCGGCTCACCTTCGGGCTCACCCCGGAGGCTGTGCTCGGTACCTCACGGGCCACCGGTCTGCGATTGCGCCGCGGCGACGGCAGCACCGTGCAGCTCGATGCGGGGCTGGTGCTCAGCGCCATCGGCTACCACGGTGTCCCGGTTCCCGGGCTGCCCTTCGACGAGGCCTCCGGGACGGTCAGCAACGACGGCGGCCGGGTGCTGGCCGGCGACGGTGCACCGCTGCCCGGGATGTACGTGACCGGCTGGGCCAAACGCGGCCCCACCGGGTTCATCGGCACCAACAAGACCGATTCGCAGGAGACGGTCGAGGCGCTGCTCGCCGACGCCCAGTCGGGGCTGCTGGACACCCCGACCCGCGCGGTCTTCGCGCGCTGAACCGCCACTGACGTCAACCGCCCGCCGGGGCTCTGTGGAGAACCGGCGGGCGGCGGCGTGTCTGTGGACGGCAGGGGTGCGGGAGCGAGCGGTCGCCGGGTGCACTGGGTTCATCCGATCCGGCGACGGGAGCACCCATGAACGAGTTCCGCATCAGCCAGGACGCCCTCGCAGGCATCGTCGCCGTCTGGCGGCAGGCCGGTGCGCGGCTCGGGGCCCTCGGGTATCCCCCGGCCCTGGAGCCGGCGGGCAGCGCCGCCCTGGGCGCCCTGAACGACTGCGCCGCCTCCGCCGCAGCGATCAGCGCCGCCCTGGCCGGCGACGTGCAGAGCCTGGCCGACGCGCTCGCCCGGTTCACCGCGCTGACAGTCGACGCCGACCGGGCCGTCGCGGCGGAGATCGCGGAGGGAGGTCTGCGGTGACCGGGATCGCGGCGGTGCGGTCCTGGCCGCTGGAACTGGTGGCGCCGGCGGCCGCGGCCCTCGAGGCCGGTGCCGACGGCATCGTCGCCGGCCAGCAGCAGCTGGCCGGCGCCCTGGTGGGGAACGACGGCTGGCGCGGGGCCGCCCACGATGCGGCCGAACGGCGCGTGCAGCGGCAGAACGCGCTCGGACTGCGCACCGCCCGCACCCTCACCGAGGCGGCCGGGGTGGGCACGCAGGCGGCCGGCGGGTTGCTCGCCGCCCGGTCGGCCCTGCTGCAGGCGGTGGCCGCCGCGCAGACCGAGGGCTTCGTCGTCGACGACGACGGCACCGCGCGCCATCCCGATCCGCGGCGCCGGGCCGACGCCGGCTATCTGTCGGACCGGATCGGTGGTCTACTCGAACGGCTGCTGGCCGCCGACGCCGAGTTCGGCGGGCGGCTGCGGGCCCTGGCCGGGCTGCTCGCCCGCCGCGGTGACCGGCTACCGGCCCCGGCAGGCTTCGCCGACCCGCACGCGCGGCTCTCCCCCGGCGCAGCCGCCGCCCTGCTGGCCGCACTGCCGCCGGATCGGGTCCGGGACTACTGGGATGCGCTCTCGCGCACCGAAGCCGAGCAGCTGATCGCCGCGCGGCCCGAGCTGATCGGCGCCCTGGACGGGGTGCCGTTCGACCAGCGCGCCGCCGCCAACCGACGCCTGATCCGCACCGCCCTGGACGCCCGGCTGGCGGACGGGGAGGGTGAGAGCCCGCGCGTGCGCGCACTGCGATCGATGCTGGCGCCGGCGCCCGGTCCGGACGGGACGCTGCGGCCGCGCCAGTTCGTCGTCTTCTCCGACGAGGGGAACGGTCGCTATGTGGAACAGATCGGTGAGCTGACACCTGAGGCCGCCGGGGTGGGCGTCTTCGTCCCCGGCACCGGCAGCCGGCTCGACACCGTCGACCGGGAGCGGGGGCGGGCCCTGACGCTGGCCCGCGACAGCGGGGCCACGGTCTTCGTCTACGCCGACGGCGAGCTGCCGCAGGAGATCGTGAACGGTGGTGCGTCCGCGGCGCTCCGGCTGCCTGTCTTCGGCTATCTGGCCGCCGATCAGGCACTCTCGGGCAGCGCGGCCGATCCGCGTCCGGCCGCGGAGATGGCCGGAAAGCTGGTGGCCTTCGGGGCCGCGCTCGACGTCGAGGCCGACGGCGCGGCACCGCAGGCGCCGGTCACCTACATCGGGCATTCGTACGGCGGTTCGGTGGTCGGCACCGCCGAGCAGCTCGGGCTGCGGGCCGACAACGTCGTCTACGCCTCCTCCGCCGGCACCGGGGTGCTCGACGGGCCGTGGCACAACCCGAATCCGGAGGTGCACCGGTATTCGCTGACCGCGCCGGAGGATCCGATCCAGTGGGTGCAGCGGTACGGCGGCGCGGTGCACGGCGGCGATCCCGACCAGGCGCCGGGTGTGCTCCGGCTCGACACCGGCCTGTACGCGGACCGTCCGGACGGGAGTCCCGGTGAGATCGTGGCCGGGACCGCCGGGCACTCCCGGTATCTGGACGATCCCGGTTCGACGGCCTTCGCCAACCTCAGCGCGGTCCTGGCCGGCCGGCCGGTGACGCCGTACGTGCGGCGGCTGCCCGATCTGGGCGATCCCGAGCTGGCGCGGGCGTTGATCGAGGCCGAACTGCCGTACCTCCGGGACGGTTTCACCGGCGCCTCCCGGCTCGGAGTCGCGGCACTGCACGATCCGGTCGCCGCGATCGGCTGCCTGTTCAGCGCACTGGGCGGTTGACCGCCATTTCCGGGGCGATCATCGGAGGTTTCCGGTATTCGTCCGCGAAGGATTCCGGGACGCGGTGAACGGCGCGCGAACAATCAACCTCAAGCTGTACTCGAGATCGGTTCCGAGGGCGTTCTCAGTGACCCGGGAAACAGCAATGGTTGCGGAGAGTGAACCGGATATTTCCTCTGCGCCGAGAACAACCTCCACCCAGAACAACCGCCGTGGTCAGGCATTTCATGCAGATGCATACATCGATTCAGGTGTCCTGAGACACATCTACCCGACGGTAATAAGCGCGTCACAACGACGAGAGAAAGGCGGGTTTTCGTGTGAATCTTATGGGGCATCAACCGATGCGAACCCTGCGAAAGGAAACGCGTATGTTCCCCGCCCTGACCCAGTTCTTCAACGATGTGACCATCTTCGGCGGCGACCTTCTGCACGTCGCCATCACCCTCGGAATCGGAGCGTGACGCACAACTGAATTAACCACAGTCGGAGGAGACTCGCGCCGCTTACCCGTCGGGGCAAGCGGCGCGAGTGTTTTCGTCTTCCAGTGTTGTCGTCTCCCGCGGAAGGTGTGCGGGAACCCTTCCCGGGCTAGGACCGACCCCAGCCGGGCAGTCCGTTCGCCCAGGCGCGGGCCTCATTGACCCGCGCGGTGCTCAGGCCGTGCTGCTCGGGGTACTCGCGGTACTCGAGCTTGGCCCCGTTGGCGCGCAGTTCGTCGGCGAACCGGACGGTCAGCGGCTGGAAGGCCACCGTGTCGGCGGTGCCCTGCTGGAGCAGGATCGGGGCGGTGTAGCCCTTCACCGGGATCCGCGAGTAGTCGCGCAGAGCCGCCATCAGCGAGCCTTCCCGCAGCGGCCGCGACACCAGCTCGCCCACCGGAACCCCCTTGGTGGCCTGGCCCATCTCCCGGTAGCAGAGCGTCTCGGCCTTCTTCACCAGCGACCGGCCGCGGACGTTGAGGTACGAGTCCACCGGCACGTCCGGGCGGGCCTGCTTGAGACCGGCCAGCACGTAGGTGAAGTAGGTGGTCAGATCGGGTACGGCCACCGGCGGGAAGCCGGGCTCGATGGTGGCGAAGTAGTCGTCGAGGTACACCGGCACCGAGTGCGCCACGGTGCCCACGTCGGTCAGTTCGGGCGCATAGTCCTCGGCGAGGTTCGACGTCCACAGCGCGGTGTGGCCGCCCTGCGAGCCGCCGAAGCTGAGGAATTTCTCGGAGATCGGGGCGCCGGCGTATTGCGCGACGACGGTCCGGGTGGCCCGGATCATGTCCAGGGTGTTCTTGGCGGCGGTGGGACCGTGCAGATAGGCGTGCACCCCCGGGCCGTCGATCCCGGCGTAGTCGGAGGCGGCGATCACGTAGCCGTCGTCGAGCCACTTGCCCAGCCAGGGATCGCGTTTGCCGCCCTCGCCGAGCACGGTGCTCAGTCCGCAGGTGTCGCCGAGTCCGACGGTCGAGTGGTTCCAGGCGAGGATCCGGTAGCCGCCGGCGCGGGCGGCGCGCTTGGGCACCGAGACGCTGCCGTGCACCGGCACCAGCTCTCCGTGCACGTCCTCGGACAGGTACACCACCTCGAAGACCTTGGCGGCCTGCCCCATCCGGGCGTCCTTCTGGTCGGTGATGTCCTTCACGCTGACCAGCGAGCCGCGCGCTCCGGCCGGAGCGGCCGGAGCCGCGGCCGGCGACAACGCCACTAGTCCCACACCAGTCACCAGCGCCGTCATCACGATCAGCAACCGTCTCAGCACCACAGTCTCCTGCCAGTTCTTTCGCGTCCGCACTGACGGGCGCGTCACGGGTGCACATCCCCGGTCGCCGACCCGGGAGCAGCCTAACATGAGACTTAGTGCACCCTAACTTGCGCCCACGCCGCGGGCGAGACCGTGCCGCCGGTAGTCCGCCGCCGCCTCGGCCCGGCCGCCGTCGACCCGCACCACCGACAGCCCGCTGTCGTAGGCGCCCACGTCCAGCCCGGTGTGCCCCCACGACCTGAGCAGTGCGGCGATGCTTCGCAGGTCGTCTCGACTGCCGCCGTCGTCGACCTTCTCCAGGTAGACCGCCCGCCGGTTGCTGGCCCCGAAGCCCGGCATCTGAACGGCCTGCAGCGGGCTGTATCCCCAATCGATCATCGCCACAAGGGCTTTGACCACGTACGACGGGATCTTGCGGCCACCGGGCGAGCCCAGCGCGAGCAGCGGCGGGCCGTCGGCCCCGTCGAAGACCATCACCGGCGACATCATCGTGCGCGGGCGCACACCCGGCACCCGCGCATTGATGCCGTCCGGCCCGGCCGCGGCGGTGAAGTTGTCCAGCGAGTTGTTGAGGTAGAAGCCGTCCACCTTCACCCCGCTGCCGAAGCTGCGCTGCAGCGTGGTGGTCAGTGTGGCGATGCTGCCGGCCGAGTCGCGCACGGTGATCTGCGAGATGCCCTGGTCGGTGCTGTCGGCGTACCGGGCGGCACGACGGTCCAGACGGCTCGGCTGCGGATCGTCGAGGGTGTGACGCTGGCGGATGCGCCCGGCCTGCGCGCCCAGCGCCGGCCGGTCGGTGACGATCCGGTCCAGGTAGTCCCGCGCGAGGTCTGGATCGGCCCGCGGATCGTCCATCCAGGTGTTGCCGTCGGTGAAGGCCAGGCGCTGCGCTTCGGTGATCAGGTGCACGGCGGTGGCCCGCGCCACCGGCCGCCCCGGGCCCGCGTTGACCCGCGGGTTCAGCCGCGCCAGATCGAGCGTGTCCAGGATTCCCAGGGTCTGGGCGACGATCATGAAACCCGTTGCCGTCGAGGGTGATCCGCACACCCGATGGTCCTGGTACGGGATGCACAGCGGCTCACCGGCCGCGACCGGCGCCCCGTGTTCGTCCTGCCAGTCCTGAACCAGGGCCTGCACCTGCGGCTGCTCGTCCAGCCCGCCGAGCCGCCCGAGCCGCTCGGCCAGTCCGGTCAGCGGTGCCGCCACCGCCGGGGCCGGAGTACTGCGGTTCGGTGAGGCCGCCTGTGGGGGCAGGTCGTGCTGTCGACTGCTCCTGCCGAGGGCGAATGACGGCTGCCGCTCAGGACTCGGTGAAGCTGTTCACGGACGGCCACGTCGGTATCGAGTGGGGCGTTATCGGCGACGACTTCGCCAAGAACCAGGCTCGCCTGCGCTACGAGGTCGCCGTCACCCAGCCCGCAGGCGTCTTTCTGCTGGCTACAGCAACCCCGGCGACCTGCGAACGGATCGGCCTCGCTACATGCTCCCTTGGGTGACGGAGTCGCTTCGTATATGCCCTCCGTGTGCCCTCCGGCTCCTGACGCCGATACGACGAGACCCGCTCGCTCCTGCTCCGTTGCAGGTGAGAGGGGGTCTCGTGATTGTGGAGCTAAGGGGAATCGAACCCCTGACCTACTCGATGCGAACGAGTCGCGCTACCAACTGCGCCATAGCCCCGTGGGTCACGGTGAGTGACCGTGGACCAGTGTAACAGCGCCCCACCGGAGGGCGGGAATCGCCCGGGTGCGGCGGTAACCTGACATCCGACGGCGCCACGCGGCGGCCCACGGCACCGCCGGCCCGCCCGCCGGCGCTGCGGCCGATCACCCGCCGCGGCCGACCGAAGGAGGCTCACCATGTTCCGATCCGCCCACGGCTCCGACGCGGAGATCACGCAGCTGCTGGCGCGCACCATCAGCCTGGCCGAGCCGGTGCTGACGACCCTGCGCACCGCCGATCCGTGCGCCGTGAAGCCGCGCACCTTCCCCGTCGTCGACTACTCCGGCCCCGCCGGACTGGCCGCCCGGGTCCTGGACGCGGCCTCTTGGCCGGGCACCGGCAGCTGGGCCGAGGCCAGTATGAACGAGCGGGCCGGCTGGTGGACGCACCGGATCGGCGCGCTGAACACCCTCGGTGTGGCCGCGCCCGGCTTCGCCGGCGGCTGGGCCAAACTCTCCCCCGCCACCCCCGTGCTGCGGATGGCCGACCAGGCGCTCATCGTGCTCGCCGTCGCCCAGGAGTACGGCGTCACCGAGCGCCGGGACCAGCTGACCCTGCTGGCCGCCGCCATGTTCGACCGCGACCTGGCCGCCGCCCCGCTGCCCGCCGAAGGCACCACCGCCTGGGCCGACCTGTGGCGCCGGCCGAGCCGGACCGAAGCGGTCAAAGCACTGTGGAACCTGACCATGCTGGTCCGCAGTGACGTTCTCGAGCCCCCGGACCGGCTTCCCGGACTGTTCCGCAAGCTCAGCTGGATCCCCGTGGTCGGGGCACCCGCCACCTACGCGGCCGAACTGATCGGGCTGAGCGCGGCGGTACGCCGCGCCCGCACCTGGATCACCGAGCACCCCGAGGCGATCAGCGCCGACGGGATCGGTACGGACGAGATCAGTGCCGACGAAGTCGGACACCAGAGTTCCCGATAGACCGCACCATCGACCTGAGATGGATGGCTCGGCCTATCGGGAACACTCGTGCCGGCATCGCCGGCGGACCAGCGACTTTTGAAGGCCCAACCGTATCGGCGGCCGGGCCGGCGTGACGGTCAGTCCTCGTCGTCGGCGTCGGCGGCCGCGTTGCGCGCCTTGGCGATCTCCAGCGCATTGCGGGCCGTGGCCTCATCCGGGTACGGCCCCATCCGGTCGAGGGCGTTGGCGGTCTTGCCGCGGGTCACCTCGCCGGTGGAGACCTGGTAGTACCACTCGTCGTTGTTGCTCATGACTTCACTCTACGGCGGCCTGCGCGCCTCGGACGCCGATGCGCGGCACACCCGCCGAACGGGCGACGGCGCCTCCCGGAAGAACCGGGAGGCGCCGTCGCCGTACTCGTGTTGTCTCCAGCCGCGACGATCAGCCGGCGGTGCGGTACACCTCGCGGTCGTACTCCCCCTCGACCTCGACGCGCTCGGCGTACGAGAAGTCGTAGGTCGGCAGGTGATCGAAGGCGGGGTCCTCGTCGTCGGCCTCGAGCACCACGGCGCCACCGGGACGACGGAGCCGGGCCGGTGCCGGCCGGTAGGTGGGCGCCTGCCGCTCGCGCCGCAGCCGCTCGTCCTCCTCGGCCTGCCGCTTGAGCCGCGCCGCCCGCTGCGCCCGGAACTGGGCCTCACGAATGGCAGTGCGCCGCAAGAAGATCAGGTAGGTGGCGAGCATGGCGACCGCGATGGCGGTGAGCACGATGCCCGGGACGGTCCACACGAAGCAGAGGACGATCGCGATCACGGTGAGCAGCGACAGCCCGCCCACGACGCGCTGGCGTTCGCGGTAACGCATCTGTGCGCGTTCGGTCGGCCGGTCCGGGCCGTAGCCGCCGCGGCCGCGCAACTCACGCGGAACGGGCTTGGGGGCGCGGGCCGGCTTCTTCTCGACCACCTCGTCCTCGACGTCGTCGACCAGGTCGTCCGCCTCGTCGTCGACGTCGTCGAAGTCCTCGTCCTCGTCGACCAGCTCGGCCTCGTCCTCGAGGTCCTCCTCGCCGTCGAAGTCCTCGTCGTCCAGGTCGTCGTCTTCGTCGACGAGTTCGTCGCCGTCGTCCTCGGCGGTCGGCTCGTCGTCCGCGTCGGCCTCATCGATCCCGGCCTCATCGGCCGCGGCCTCTGCGGTCTTCAGGTCGTCGGACTCGGCCACCGGGCCGGGCGCGCTCGCCTCGCCGGCGGTCGCCGGGGCGGTGGAATCGGTCCGGTCCTCGCCGGAGTCCGGGTCCGGTGTCTGCTCAGCCTTCACCACGTCGATCACCTCGGTCACCTCGTTCGCGTTGGTTTCGGTCTTGCCGGATTCGTTCGACGAGGCGCCCGCCGCCTCATTCCCGTGCGACTTCTCTTCGTCGCGCTCCTGGTGCTTCTCGGGAGCCACCCGCTGCACGGTCACCGTCGCACTCTTCTCGACGGGCGACTTACCGGCAGCAGTCTTCGCCGCCGACGTCTTCTCGGCCGCAGCTTTTCCGGCAGAGACCTTCTCTTCTGCCGTCTTCTCCGCAGCCGAGGTCTTCTTCTCCGCCGAACCCTGCGATCCCGAACGCACGGCGGCCGAGCGCGCGGAGCGCTTCACCACGTAGTCGGGATTGGACGGATGCCGGCTGGCCGACCGTCGGCGCTGCGGAGTGGCAGTACCGCCGCGGTGCAGCACACGGGTGCTGCCGGCCGCCGCCGTGGTCTTCTTCACCTCGGGCCGACCGCGCAGGATCATCGGCAGCACCACGAGCAGCCACACCGCGATCAACGCGATCCACAACACCGATGACGTCGCCATACTCCTGGTCCTCCTGTCCTGCGGTCGTCCGAAGGCCGAATTCGGGCGGAATGCAGCCAGAATTCAATCTAGAGCGAGAACCCGTCGCCGCGGATCAGGCGCGCCGCCGGAGAACCTGAGAGGTTCCAGCACGCAACCGCGGGCAAGCAGACCCGGACAGGACCCGATGGCCGTGTCAGAGGGTGTCGAGGATCCGGGCCCGGGTGCGCTGATACTCGTCGTCGCTGATCGCCGCGGCCGCGCGCAGACCGTCGAGTTCGCGGAGCCGCTCAGCCGCAGACCGGGAATCGGCAGGGCCGGAAGCGCCCGGACCGTTAGTGCCCGAACCGGAAGCGCTAGGACCGGTAGCCCCAGACCACGAAGCAGCAGGGCCGGCAGCGCCGGGACGGGCAGCAGCAGCCCGGAAAGCCGCGGTACGAACATCGGAGACCACCTGCGGCGGGGCGGTGGCACTGGCCTGCTCCCAGCGCTGCAGGACGTCCATCACCTGCCGGTGAACCTCGGGCCGGTCGCGCACATCGAGCGCGCCGTCGAGCGGCAGCCCGTTGCGGTAGAGAATGGAGATGATCTCCAGCAGCGGCTCGGACTGCCCGGTCAGGTCGACGGTCCGCCCGTCGGCCACCGAGGTGAACTTGGCCGGCGCCAGACCGCCGACCAGCGCACTGGCGTCCCAGTCGATGTGCAGTTTGCGGCTGCCCGGATCCATCAGCACCACCAGCGAACCCAGGTGCACCAGCGGCTGCCGCAGCACCGGCACCCGCGCCTTGACCTGGGCGGTGAACGGCTCGGTCTGGCCGTCGTCCACCCGCAGCCGGAACCGCATCACCGGTTCCTCGTTGATGTAGGTGCCGGTCTGCTGCACCGATTCGACGCCGGCGAGCAGCAGCTGCCCGTTCAGGCGCCGGTCCGAGGCCGCGCTCCTGCTCGTCTGGACCGCGACGAACAGTCCCACCGCGATCAGCACGTCCAGGACGGTGAAGCCGATCCCGGTCCAGAGCATCCATTCGGTCCCCGGCTCGTCGAGCAGCAGGTAGCAGACCAGGAAGGCCGGACCGACCAGCCCGCAGAGCAGGACGAATCCCAGGATCTTGAGGAAGTCGGCCACCTGGCTGCCGAGGGAGTCACCGGCCGGGAGCGAACCCGGACGCGCGGAAGGCTCTGTCATACGAACAGATTAAGGGTCAGCCGACGGCCTTGCCCGACCGGACCAGGGTCTCCACGGCGCTGCCGACGATCTCCTCGGTGGTGATCGCGAACAGCAGGTGGTCGCGCCACCGGGCGTTCACGTCCATGTACCGCCGCAGCAGTCCTTCTTCCCGGAACCCGAGTTTGCGCAGGATCGCCTGGGAGGCACCGTTTTCCGGCTGCACCGTCGCTTCGAGGCGATGCAGTCCCACCGGCCCGAAGCAGTGGTCCATCCCGAGCGCGACCGCGGCGGTGGTGATGCCCTGACCGGTGTGCCCGGCGTCGATCCAGTAGCCGATCCACGCGCTGCGGACAGCTCCGCGCTGCACATTGCCCACCGTCAACTGGCCGACGTACCTGCCGTCCAGCTCGATCACAAAGGGCAGCACGGTGCCGCGCTTGGCTTCGGCCTTGAGCACCGAGAACAGCGGCGCCCAGGAGCCGGGCTGGTGCCGCGCATCCCACGGCCCCACCCCCGTCGGCTCCCACGGCAGCAGCGTGTTCTGGTTCTTGATGCGCAGCGCACTCCACTGCTTGGCGTCGCGCATCTTGATCGGCCGGACCGTCACCACGCCCGCGGGCACCCGCAGCGGCCCGAGCGTGGCGGGCCATCCGGGATGGTTCGGCGAGTCGACGAGCCAGGAGAGCATGGGTGGATTCTATGCAGCCGCAGGTGTTCTCAGCGGTCGTTCGACCGGCTCAGCCGCGCTGCGCGAGAAACATCACGCGCACCCGGTCGCCGGTCTCGTGCTCCTCGACGTCCGGATCCACCAGGATCAGGCAGTTGGCCTCGGCCAGTTCGGCGAGCAGCATCGAGCCGCCGGTCTCGGACTCCCCCACCACCTGCACCAGGTATTCGCCGGACCGCTCGTCGCGCATCAGCTGGCCGCGCAGAAAGCCCTGCCGGCCGGGAATCGATGCGATCGGGCCGATGGTGCGGGCGGTGACCACCCGCCGCTTGGGCTGGCGTTTGCCCAGCGCGATACGGATCAGCGGGCGCACCATCACCTCGAAGGCCACCAGCGCGGTGACCGGGTTGGCCGGCAGCCAGAAGGTGGGGATCTCGTCCTTGCCGAGCAGCCCGAAGCCCTGCACCGAACCCGGATGCATGGCGATCCGGCCGATCTCCAGGTCGCCGAGATCGGCCAGTGCCTCGACCACCTCGCGGGAGGCGCTGCCGCCGACGGAGCCGCAGATCACCACCACTTCGGCGCGGATCAGCTGGGCCTCGACGGCCTCGCGCAGCTGGTCGGCGTCGCGGGCGGTCACGCCCACCCGGTGCACCTCGGCGCCGGCGTCGCGGGCGGCGGCGGCCAGCGCATAGCTGTTCACATCGAACACCTGGCCGGGGCCGGGTTCGCGGTCGATGTCGACCAGTTCGTTGCCGACGGCGATGATCGCCACCCGCGGCCGCGGGTGCACCAGCACCCGGGTGCGGCCCACCGCGGCCAGCAGCGCCACCTGCGCCGGGCCGATCAGCGCGCCCTCGCGCACGGCCACGTCGCCGGGCTGCACGTCGTCGCCGATTCGGCGCACGTAGTCGCCGGTCTCCACGGCGTGCCCGATCATCACCCGTTCGTCGCCGCCGTCGGTCCAGCGCACCGGCACCACGGCGTCGGCCAGGGTGGGCATCGGCGCACCCGTCTGCACCCGCACCGCCTGCCCCGGCTGCAACCGCACGGGGGTGCGGGAGCCGGGCTGCAGATCGCCGACCACCGGCAGATGCACCACCAGCTCGGCGCCGTCGCCGGGCGCGGTCACCTCGATGCCGGCCGCATCCACCTCGTCGAGCTCGTCCGGCGCGGGCTGTCCGGCGAGGGTCACGTCCACCGCCCGCACGGCGTAGCCGTCGACGGCGGCCTGGTCGAAGCCGGGCATGGGAGCGGTGGTGACCACCTCTTCTGCGCACAGCAGGCCCTGAGCTTCGGAGATCGCGACCTGGACCGGCCGCGGCGCGACCACGGATGCGGTCACCAGGCTCAGGTGATCCTCCACTGAGCGCATCAATGTCTCCTCCCCGTGCCGGCCGCCCGCCGGCATCGTCCGGATGGGTTCGCGATCGAGGCTAACGGTCCCGGCGCCCCGCGCGGGGCAGGCTCACCGAAGTACGACGGCGGGAAAGCTCAGTCGGACAGCCGCCGGACCAGCCATTCGCGCAGTTCCGGACCGTAGTCGTCGCGGTCGAGCGCGAAGTCGACGGCGGCCTTGAGGTAGCCGCCGGGGTTGCCCAGGTCGTGGCGGGAGCCCTCGTGCACCACCACGTGCACCGGCTCGCCCTTCTCGATCAGCAGCGCGATCGCGTCGGTCACCTGCAGTTCGCCGCCGGCGCCCGGGGTGATCTCGCGCAGCGCGTCGAAGATCTTGCGGTCGAGGATGTACCGGCCGGCCGCGGCCAGGTTGGACGGCGCCTGATCGGCGGGCGGCTTCTCCACCATGCCGCGCACCCGCTTGACCCCGGGGGTGGCCGGGTCGGCGTCCTCGACGGCGAAGACGCCGTAGGCGCTGATCTTGTCGCCGGGCACCTCGATGGCGCACAGCACGCTGCCGCCGTAGGTGGCGCGGGTCTGCGCCATCCGGCTCAGCACCCCGCCGGGCAGCACCAGGTCGTCGGGCAGCAGCACCGCGATGGCATCCTCGTCGTCGGCCAGATCGGCCTCCACGCAGCCGATGGCGTGACCGAGTCCGAGCGGCTTGTCCTGCACCACCGAGGCCACCTCGAGCAGCGACGGCGCATTGCGCACCTTGGCGAGCATCGACTCCTTGCCCCGCGCGGCCAGCGTGTGCTCGAGCACCAGGTCTTCGACGAAGTGGGCGACGACGCCGTCCTTGCCGGGCGAGGTGATGATCAGCAGCCGTTCGGCGCCGGCCGACTTGGCCTCCTCGGCCACCAGCTCGATGCCCGGGGTGTCGACCACCGGGAGGAGCTCTTTGGGGACGGTCTTGGTGGCCGGCAGGAAGCGGGTGCCCAGACCTGCGGCGGGGACCACCGCGGTGCGCGGGATCTTGATCGACATGGCAGTCAGCTTAGTGCGGCCTTCTGGCAGAATCTGGTCCGAGGGCTGGGCCGTTCCTGTGAGTCGGCCCACCGCCGCCGCCCAGGTGCGCACCCGGCGCCGCCGGGGGCACACCGGAAGTAGGGACCCACCATGAGCACGGACACCCCGCGCACGGACGGGCCGGACGCGAGTCCGGCACCGCATCTGGAGAAGGCCCGGCTGCGGACCGGTCTGCTGGCCGCCCGGGACGCGATGTCGCCGTTCATCCTCAGCCAGTCGATCGCCGAGCTGGCCGAGTGGATGTACCGGCTGCCGGTGGAGCTGGCGCCCGGCGACACCGTGGCCGCCTATGTGGCCACCCGCCGCGAACCGGGCGGCATCGCCATGCTCGACGCGCTGGCGGATCAGGGACTGCGGGTGATTCTGCCGATCGTGCCCGAGGGCGAGCCGGACCGGCTGCAGTGGGGCGTCTACACCGATGAGCGCGAGCTGGAGCCGGGCCGCTGGAATCTGCTCGAACCGATGGGACAGCGGCTCGATCCGGACACTCTGGTGCAGGCCAAACTGATTCTGGTGCCGGCTGTGGCCGTCGACCGGCGCGGGGTGCGCCTGGGCCGCGGCGCCGGCTACTACGACCGGACGCTGGCCGGCATGCGGGCGCCGATCGTCGCCGTGGTGCACGACGCCGAGGTGGTGGACGCCCCGCTGCCCGAGGACGAGAACGATGTGCGGGTGAACCTGATCCTCACCCCCGGTGCGGGCTTCACCCCCGTGGACGCCTGACCCTCCCTGCGGGTGCGGCCCGGGGCGGCGACACGCCACCGACGGGGCCGTCGGACGGCCCGTACGCTGGGGTCATGGCACGCACCAAATGGAACGACCTGACCGATCAGCAGAAGGCGGCGATCATCGCGGCGGCCGCCGTGGACGGCGGTCTGCGGCTGTGGGCCGGCCGCGATCTGGCGGCCCGGGACCGGCACGAGGTGAACGGCCCCAAGTGGCTCTGGGCGGCAGGACTGTCGACGATCAACTCGCTGGGAGTGCTGCCGGCGCTGTATCTGCTGCTCGGTCGGCGCAGGCGGGCCGCGGACGCCGCGGCGTCCTGAGGAATCAGCCGGCGGCGGCCGGGGTGCTCGAGCTGGACGAGCTGCTCGACTGGGACGAACCCGAAGAGGACGAACCCGAAGAGGAGTCGCCGCCCGACGACGAGCTGCTGGACTCGCCGGACTTCTCGGCGGCCACCGAACTGGAGCCGGAGCGCGAATCGGTGCGGTAGAAGCCGCTGCCCTTGAACACGATGCCCACGGAGTTGAAGAGTTTGCGCAGCTTGCCCTGGCACTGCGGGCACTGCGTGAGGGCGTCGTCCGAGAACGACTGCACGATGTCGAACTTGTTGTCGCACTCGGTGCACGCGTAGCTGTAGGTGGGCACTGAAACCTCCGGGACGTCAAAGACTGATGATCAGTGTAACGCCCGGCTGGCACTCGGTCTTCCCGAGTGCCAGTGAGCGGGCGCCGGGCCTCTTCTCAGCCGATCACCCGGGTGTTGCGGTCGGGTATCCCGTCGGCGTTCATATCGGGCGAGCGCGGGTGCCGCGCATCCCAGCGCAGCAGGGCCGCGCCGACGACGGCCGAGGCCAGCGATCCGGCCAGGACGCCGGCTTTGGCGGCGGCGACGTGGTGCTCGTCGCCGGGGAACGACAGTTCGGCGATCAGCAGGGCGACGGTGAAGCCGATGCCGGTGAGGAAGCCGACCGGCAGCAGGTCGCGCAGGCCGATCGCGTCGGGCAGCCGCAACGGGGTGAGCCGGGTGACCAGCCAGGTGGTGCCCAGCACGCCGATCACCTTGCCGGCCAGCAGACCGGTGAACGCCGCGATACTCACCGGACCGATCATCGATCCTTCGCCCACCACCGTGACCCCGGCGGCCGCGAAGGCGAACAGCGGCAGCGCGAGGAACGACGAATAGGGCGTCACCCGGTGCGCGTACTGCAGCGTGCGCGGCAGGGTCTCGCCGGCACCGGCGACGGCCGGGACGGTGAAGCCCAGCAGCACACCGGCGACCGTCGCGTGCACCCCGGAGGCGTGCATCAGCGCCCACGCGATCACGGCCAGCACCAGCAGCAGCGGCCAGGGCCGCCACCGGGCGCGCACCGCCAGCCCGAAGACGACGACCACCGCCAGCGCACCGAGCAGCGGCCACAGGTCGATCCGTTCGGTGTAGACGGTGGCGATCACCAGGATGCCGAGCAGGTCGTCGACCACCGCCAGGGTCATCAGGAAGACCCGCAGGGCGATCGGCAGGCCGCGGCCGAAGACGGCCAGCACGGCCAGCGCGAAGGCGATGTCGGTGGCCGACGGGATGGCCCAGCCGTGGGCCGCACCGTCGGCGCCGCCGAGGCCGACCACCGCCAGATACAGCAGCGCCGGGACGGCCATGCCGCCGACGGCCGCGGCGATCGGAACACCGGCGCGCCGCGGATCGCGCAGGGCTCCGGCGACGAACTCGTGTTTGAGTTCGGCGCCGACGGTGAAGAAGAAGACGGCCAGCAGTCCGTCCGACGCCCAGTGCGCCAGCGTCAGATTCAGGTCCAGCGCCGCGGGCCCGACGGTGGTCTCGAGCAGCGCGTGATAGCTGTCGCGGCCGGGGACGTTGGCCCAGACCAGGGCGATGGTCGCGGCGAGCAGCAGAAGCAGCCCGCCGCCGGTGTCCCGATCGATCCGGACGCGCAGCCGGGTAGCCGTCATGCGGGCACCCCGCTCATACGCACGGCCCTGGCATACGGCCCCGTCTCGGTGCGGCTCCCGGTGTCATGCGGTCATTGTTTCAGACCGCCGGGCGGGTCCGTCGACCAGCGGGCTGGGGTCTGGAGATCTGGGGCCTGACGATCTGGGGCCTGAAAGCTGCGGACTGGGGTTGTGGACGGGCGTGCACCCCGGGCGCCGGCTGTGGACGACGGGCTGGATGCGTGGGCGGCGGCGGACTGCACTGGGCCCATGGGTACGGGACGCCGCACGAGTACGGGCCACGAGCCGGGCAGCACCGCCGGGCGTCGCGGCCGATCGCCGGACCGGCTGGCGACGAGCCTGCCCGACCGGCTGCGGGAACGGTTGCGGCCGGGCCGGCTGCGGTCGCTGCTGGTGCGCCGGGTGCTGGCGGCGGCGCTGCTGATCGCGGCGGTGGTGCTGCTGGCGGCCGGGCGGAGCGATCCCGGGGAGCCGGTGGTGGTGGCCGCGGGGGCGCTGACGCCGGGCCGAGCCCTCACCGAGGCCGATCTGTCCGTGGTGCGGATGGACACCCGTGGACTATCCGGGCTGCTGCACCACCGCGATCAGGCGGTGGGACGGCGGCTGTCGGGGACCCTCGGCGCCGGCGAACCGGTCACGGCGAGCCGGCTGCTGGACTCGCGGCTGCCGGCGGCGCTCACCGGCGAGCCGTCGGCGCGGCTGGTGCCGGTGCGGCCCGCCGATCCGGCACTGGCCGGGCTGCTGCGGACGGGCGACGTGGTGGATGTGCTCGACGAGCACGGCACCGTGCTGGCCCGCAAAGCCGTTGTCGCGGTGCCGGTGTCCGGGGCGTCGTCGGGCATCGGCGGCGGGTCAGCCGCTCCCCCGGTGCTGATCGCCATGCCGGAGCCTGCGGCGCTGCGGGTGGCCGCGGCCGGTCTGGTCTCGGCGATCGCGCTGGTGATCCGCTGACGCTGAGCAGAGTGCTGAGCAGACGGTGGGCGCAAACCGCGCGAATCGGCTCGCGGAGTACGCAATCCGGCGGCTTTCGGTCACAAAACGGCTGCGGATTTCTGCGGGAATGCGTCTGGAGTCGCTCGCACACTCAATCTGTGGTTTAAACTCGTGCGCGCAAGGGCAACATCACGAAGACCCATTTCATCCGTTGTCTCCGCTCTTCGAAAGGACGGACGTGCTCAAGGGATTCAAGGAATTCATCCTCCGGGGCAACGTCGTCGAATTGGCCACTGCGGTCATCATCGGCGCCGCTTTCACCGCGATCGTAACCGCATTCACCGACAAGATCATCAGCCCGCTGCTCGCGGCCATTCCCACCGGCCAGGACTGTGGCCAGACGATGGCCACGGGCGCGGACTCCACCCAGGCCGCCGCGGTGCAGGTCTGTGGTCTCTCGTACCTGATCAAGGACGGTGCGCCGGCCACCGAGATGGACTTCGGTGCGCTGATCGCGGCGATCATCAACTTCATCATCGTGGCCGCGGTGGTCTACTTCCTGATCATCGTGCCCTACAACAAGCTCAATGAGCTGCGCGGCCTGAACACCAGCGAGGAGTCCGAGGAGGCTCAGGTCACCCTGCTGACCGAGATCCGCGACGTGCTGGTCGGCAAGAAGCCGGAGCCCGCCACCGAGGGTGCGACCGCCGTGTTCTCCACCGCCGGGGCGGCAGCCGCCGGTGCCGGAGCCGCAGGTGCCGCAGGCGCAGCCGGGGCCGGAGCCGCCGGGGCCGTCGACGCACCGCGTGCGCCGCGGCCGGATCCGCTGAACGACCCGCTGCCGCGCACCGAGCCGGCGTCCGGTCCGATCGATCCGCTGGGTCCGCGTCCGCAGGCACCGGGACCGCAGGGGCAGGCTCCCCAGGGCCAGGCACCGCAGGGTCAGGCGCCTCAGGGTCCGGGCCAGTACGAGCCGCCGCAGTTCGAGCAGCCCCAGTACGAGCAGCCCCAGTACGAGCGCCCGCCGTTCGAGCAGCCGCGCTACGAGCCGGGTCAGTACCAGCAGTTCACCCCGCCGGAGAACCGGCCGGGCGGCTACAACACCGGCAGCATTCCGCCGGTGCAGTACAACCCGGGCGAGAATCCGGTGGAGCAGCCGCCGGTGGACGGACCCGACGGTCCGGAGAACCCGGACGGCCCGCGCCACTCGCGCTGACCTCCGCGACGACGACCGCCGCCCCGCACTCATCGAGTGCGGGGCGGCGGTTTTCTGTCTGTAGTTCTCTGCCTGGGCCGGGTACCGGCGGGGTCTTCTGGCCGGCGCCGGGTACCGGCGGGGAGGCCAGGCCGGCGGTGCCGCGGAGGCTCAGGCCTCGCGGCGGTAGCTCTCCAGGTCCCGGCCGAGCTCGGCGAAGAGCGCGTGGTTGAGGGTGAACGCCTTCTTCACCTCGGCGACGATGCGGTCGCGCTCGTCGGCGTTCAGGCCCTCACCGAGGGCGTCGAGGTGGCGACGGTACTCGTCCTTGTAGGGCTTGGTCTTCCCGATCTCGGGGAAGGCGTAGAAGGCTACGCCCTTGCCGCCGAGCCCGAAGTTGCGGTCGAGGAGGGCACCGATGGCCTGTCCGCCGGACAGGTCGCCGAGGTAGCGGGTGTAGTGGTGGGCGACGAACAGCCCGCCCCAGGCCGCCGAGGCGGCGATCGCCGAGGCGTATTCGGCGGCGGCCTCCGACTCGAGCTCGGGCGCCCCGTCCGGGGCCCAGAAGGCCAGGTCCTCGTCGAGAGCCGCGACCCGCTCGAGCGCCGGGTCGTAGACCTGCGCCACCAGCGGATCCTCGGCCAGCGCTCGGCCGACGTTCTCCAGGGTGGCGTAGACGGTGCGCAGCCGGGTCAGGTAGGCCACGTAGCCGGCCTCGTTGACCCGGCCGGCCAGCAGCTCGGAGACGAAGAGCGAGGTCTCGGCCTCGTCGTGTTCGGCCGCGGAGCCGTCCTTCATCGCCGCAGACAGCGACCAGCTCTCGACGTCGGTCCGGTCGAGCGATGCGGTTGTCATTACTTCTCCTTCGGTCGGCTACCCCGTGCCCCGTGCGGTGGGTGGTACTGCGATCTGCCCGCCCCGCACACTGTTACTAAGGGTACCCTAATTTCTACTCATATGGCGGTGCGCACGTTCTGCACTGCCTCAACGGTGCGGCCCCGGCCGGCATTCCGGCCGGGCGCATTACATCCATCATGCCGGTAATCGGACCGGCCCGCGCACCGTATTGAGCCCGCCGGCACCGGCCGACGGGCTCAAGACGATAATTCTACCCGGCTCAGCGCCGGGGCCTGCAGGTCAGCCGATACTGAACGGCTTCCCGTACAGGGTCACATTGCCCTTGAAGGTGTCGGTGGAGACCTGGACATTCACAATCGTCCGGGCTTCCGCAAAGCCGGCACAGCCGTCGACACCGAAGCGTTCCTGACTGTAGGTGACACCTCCGACACCCTTTGCGAAGGTGAAGCTGTTAGTAACCTCGTCACCCACCTTCACCCTGATCACCGGGACGAACTTGGCGTCTCCAGGCGAGAGGGTGAAGCCAGCCGTCGGCCCGTTCGTCGAGTCATCGTCCGGCGCAACCACGTCCGAGAAGTCCGGAACCGTCGTTGGAGCCGATCCCGAGGCCGCCTCAATGACAGCGGCCGCGGTGTCACCGAGCGCAGTGGCCAGGGCATTCCCGTCGGCGGTGATCCCAGAGTCCGCTCCGGCTTGGGCCCCGAAGTTCAGCTGACAGCCAATGAGGTAGCCCGGAGTAACACTCGCACCCTCGATGTCTCCGCCAGTGGTCACCTTGATCTTGCCGGAGAGCCAGACTTCTCGAGAGAAGGGGTTGTTGGCGACCGACTGCTGAATGGAGGACTTCTGGTCGTAGACGCGGATACTGACGCTGCCACCGCCAGCCTTCTTGGTCTTGCTGATACCAGGCAGGCTGGCTGCATCAGCAGCACCCGCGGTGAGCACCGTGGCAGCGCTCGCACTGGTCACCGCTACCAAGGCCGCCAGTGCCAGGCACTTGTGTCTAACCGTCATGGGTCAGCCGATACTGAAGGGCTTGCCGTAGGCCGTGACATTGCCCTTGAAGGTGTCGGTGGAGACCTGAACAGTCACCTTGGGCATAGCCTCTGCGTAGCCGGCGCAACCGTCCACACCGAAACGCTCCTGGCTGTAGGCCACGCCACCGCGAGCGTTGGTGAAGTTGAAGCTGTCGATCTCGCCCAGCTTGATCACCGAAACATACTTCGCCTCACCCGGCGAGAGCGAGAAGCTCCCCGACGGCCCCGCCGTCGTATCACCCGACGAAGCATCCGGATCAGTGCTATCGAAGGTCCCGTCTAGCCCCCCGCCAGCACCGAAATTGAGCTGGCAACCAACCAAGTAGCCAACGGCGACATTGCCGCCCTTCACTTCCCCGGAGGTTCCTACTTTGACCTTGCCGGAGAGCCAGACCTCACGAGAGGTGGGCACGTTGGTCACTGCCCGGGTGATGCGCACCGACTGGTCAGTGAGCTTGATGGTGACGCTCCCGGCCTCGCCGAGGTTCTTAGTCTTAGTGACGCCGGGCAGTTTGCCCGCGTTCGCGGCGCCGGCGCCCACACCGGTCAGGCCGATGACGGCGGCGCTCGCCAGAGCGGTGCCGGCCAGTACGCGAGATTTGATCGTGGTCATCTCGTTCTCCTAATCGTCTGGTGCCGGTCAGCCGAGGCTGAACTTGCTGCCGTAGAGGGTGGACTGGACGAAGCCGCTGTCGCCCGAGAGCTCGTCGTCCTCGGTGGAGAGGCCCTCGGCTGCGATCACCTGGACCGCGGAGCGGGCTTCGGCGTAGCCACCGCACTTCTGCACATCGAGGTGGAAGCCGTCGACCAGCAGGGTGGCCTTGCTCTTCTTGATGGGCATGGAATCCGAGTGCACGAACGCCACTTCTCCGGGCGTGAGCGGAATCGAGAGAGCACCGCTCAGCGAACCGCTACTGGCGAGAATGTCGATCGCACCGGAGAGTCCGCCTTCGAGGCCGTCGATGTTCACCTGGCAACCCACCAGGTAGCCCACCGTCATCGAGCCGGTGCCCTTGGACAGCGTGGCGGAGTAGGTGCCGGAGACCGCCGCAGCGCGACCCGCGCCGTTGTTGGCCACCGAGCGCTGAATCCGGGCGCTCTCACCGGAACGCTTGATGGTGACCTTCTGGCCGTCGATACCGGTGGTGGTCTTGCTGCCCCCCGGCAGCTTGGCTGCGTCTGCGTGGCCGGCGCCGACGGCTGCACCCGAGATTCCGATCGCTGCAGCGGCCCCCAGGACCACGGCCTTGCGCATGATCTGCTTGCGCATATGTGTTCTCCTCGCTGAACTAAGGGGACCCATTCGGCCACCCGTCGGATGAGAACGTTATCGGATCGCGATATAGCGCGCTATCGCGTTGCAAAGCCATTTCGTTACAGCTGAATGACATGCGGTAAACGGTCTATGTCCTGCGAATTACGGTAATCGTGAGCACAATCGCATAAGCCCTGGCACTGCTATCAGCCGTGATGCGGTGGCCGGTTCTCCTCGTACCAGCTCCGACCCTTCCCGCTGTGACGCTTCTCACTGGGCTTGCAGTCATCGCGGGGCAGGTCGTCGCCGAAGATCTCGTCGATCCGGCGCTGACGTCGCCACTTCTCGGTGGCATCTACGTCGGTGTGAGAGGTTTCCGGAGTGCCGGTCCCGTCCGGCCCGGAACCGCCGGTGCGCCCTGAACCGTCAGGGCGCACCGGGCCGTCCGAACTCACCGGGCCGTCAGAACTCACTGAGCTGGTCGACGATGAAGTGCGAGAGCGGGATGAGGGTGGCCATGCCGTCGCGCACCGCGGCGCGCGAGTTGGCCAGATTCACCACCAGCGTCTGCCCGGACACCCCGGCCAGACCGCGGGAGAGTCCGCCGTCGGCGGCACCGGCCGCCAGACCCGAACTGCGCAGCGCCTCCTCGATGCCGGCCAGCCGCCGGTCCAGCAGGGGCTCGGTGGCCTCCGGGGCCACATCGCGGTCGCGCACGCCCACGCCGCCCACCGAGACCACCAGGTCCACGCCGCCGATCACCGCGGTGTTGAGCGCATTGCGGATCTCCACCTCGTCGCCGGAGACGGCCACGGTGGCGTCCACGTGGTAGCCGCCCTCCTCGAGCAGTTCGCACACCAGCGGACCGAGCAGCGACTGGTCCTCGCCGTGCGCGGCGCGGTCGTCCACCACCACCACCAGGGCGCGGTTGGCGGCACCGGGATCGTCGGTCACCTCGGTGAGGCTTCGGGCGGCCGCATCGGCCTGGGCTGCTTCCGGATCATTCAGATCGGTCATCGTATTCATCTCTCCTCGACTTCGCTCAAGTGTCTCAGGCCGTGCCGAGTTTGACGCTGACCGTCTTATCCGCACCGCGGAAGCTGTACCCAATCGTCACCTGATCGTTGGGCGCGTGGGAGCGGATCGCCGCGATCAGTGCCTCCGAGGAGGCGATCTTGCGATCGTCCACCGAGGTGATCAGTGCGCCCGCCGGAATCCCGGCCGAGGCGGCGGCGCCCCCGCGCGAGACCGAGTTCACCAGGGCGCCCGGCGAGGTGAGGTCGCTGTTCTCGCGGACCGTCACCCCCAGGCTGGCCATGGTCACCTTGCCGCCGTCGAGCAGCTGCTGGGCCACTCGCATGGCCTGGTCGATGGGGATGGCAAAGCCCAGCCCGATCGAGCCGCCCGACCCCGACGACTCGCCCAGGGTGGCGATCGCGGTGTTGATGCCGATCAGCGCGCCCGACGAGTTGACCAGTGCGCCACCGGAATTGCCGGGGTTGATCGCGGCGTCGGTCTGGATGGCGTCGATCACCGACTCCACCGAGCCGTCGGCGCCCGAGGTGGACACCGGGCGGTTCAGCGAGCTGATGATGCCGGTGGTCACCGTGCCGTCCAGGCCCAGAGGCGAACCGATCGCGATCACGTCCTGGCCCACCGACACGTTCTTGGAGGTGCCCACGGTGATCGGGCGCAGGCCCGTCTTCTCCGCCTTGAGCACGGCGATGTCGGAGGTGGAGTCGGCACCGATCACCCGGGCCTTGGCGCGGGAGCCGTCGTTGAAGCTCACCAGCACCTCGGAGGCCGGGCGGCTGCCGCCGGCGCTCACCACGTGGTTGTTGGTCAAGATGGTGCCGTCCTCACTGAGCACCACTCCCGAACCCGAGCCCACCTCGTTGCCGGCCGCCACGGTGATCGACACCACCGACGGCAGCACCTGGGCGGCCACGTCCTGCACCGATCCCGGCGCGGCCTCGGGCTGGTTGGTCATGGTCTTGGTGGGCAGCGCGGCCGACCGGGTGGACGGCGAGTCGTCGTCGCGACCGGCCATCACGCCGATCGCACCGCCGACACCACCGGCCACCAGGGCCACCAGCAGGGCGGCGAGGGCGATCATCGGCCAGCGTCGGCCCGACCGTCCGTCCGAACCCGAGCCGGATCCGCCGGGCTGCTGCGGCGGCACCTGACCGCCGTACGGCTGGCCCGACGCACCGGGCGCGGACCCGTACGGGGCGGTCTGCGCCGCGGTGGGCACCGGCTGCGGACTGGTCACCGGATCCACCGAGGCCGGGAACGAGCCCGTCGCATACGGATACTGATAGGACTGCGGGGTGGTGCGCGGCACCTGAGCATCGGAACCGGAGGCGCCGGCGCCGTATCCGGGTGACGTCGGGACCGAGCCGCTACCGGCCCCGGATTCGGGCGGGGACTGCCCCGCCGCCCGGAATTGGCCGGTGTCGAACTGCTGCGTCTCCCCCGTCGGATCGCCGGCCCCGGACGGATCCCGTCCCTCGGAACCCTCGGGCCCCCACCAACTGTCGCTTCCGCCATTGGTCATGCGGATAACCCTAAGCGACTTTCCTGTGAGAATTCCTCAGCAGTCCTGTGGAGAGTCCACTGGTCGGCGGACATCTGTGCGCGCCGGGCCTGCCCGGCCGCCGCCTGTGTACTACGGTCAGTAGGAGATCACCAGTTCACAGGAGTGGCGTATGGGATCAGCTCCCCAGATCGCCGTCGTCCCGGCACCGCGCGCGGATGCGCCGCGCAGCCCCGCCCGGGCACCACGGCCGTCGAGTACCGCCCTGAAGGTGACCATGGCGGTGACCGGCACCGTCTTCGCCCTGTTCGTGCTGGTGCACATGATCGGCAACCTCAAGGCCTACACCGGCGCCGAGCACTTCGACCCGTACGCGCACTGGCTGCGCACCCTGTTCGAGCCGCTGCTGCCCTACGAGGGGATGTTGTGGATCCTGCGCACCGTGCTGCTGCTCTGTCTGCTCGCCCACGTGGGGGCGTCGATCGTGCTGGTGGTCCGGGCCCGCCGCGCCCGCGGCCGGTTCCGGCGCACCGGCATGGGCTGGCGGCGGCTGCCGGCCACCTTGATGCCCTACACCGGGCTGGTGCTGCTGGTGTTCATCGTGGTGCACATCCTGGATCTGACCACCGGCACCGCGCCGGTGGCCCCGGAGAACTTCGAGCCGGCCACCCCGGAGACGGCGCACGCCTACCACAATCTGGTCGAGAGTCTCTCCCGCTGGCCGATGGCGCTGTTCTACATCGTGGTGATGGTGCTGCTGGGCCTGCACCTGGTGCACGGACTGCTCACCGCCGCCAACGACTTCGGCGTCACCGGCCACCGGGTGCGCCGCTACTGGGCGCTCGCCGGTGCGGTGATCGCCGGGGCCGTGGCCGTGGGCAACATCAGCATTCCGGTCGCCGTCCTCACCGGGGTGGTGAGCTGAGATGAGTGCCGCCGCGGAGCCGTCCGCCTCCCACACCGCCTCCGATCCGGGCGGCGGGTACCGGATCGCCCACGATCTGCTCGACTCCGGTGCGCCCGACGGGGATCCGGCCACCGCCTGGCAGCGCCGCCGCGACGACTACCGGCTCGTCGGCCCGCTGAACCGTCGGAACTTCACGGTGATCGTGGTGGGCACCGGCCTGGCCGGCGCCGGCTGCGCCGCCGCCCTCGGCGAACTGGGCTACACCGTGCACTCGTTCACCTACCACGATGCGCCGCGGCGGGCGCACAGCGTGGCCGCGCAGGGCGGCATCAACGCCGCCCGGGCCCGGACCGTCGACAACGACTCCCTGCACCGCTTCGTGGTCGACACCGTCAAGGGCGGCGACTACCGGGCGCGGGAGGCCGACGTCTACCGGCTCGCCGAGGAATCGGTGCGGGTGATCGACCACCTCGACGCCATCGGCGCCCCGTTCGCCCGCGAATACGGCGGCACTCTGGCCACGCGCAGCTTCGGCGGGGTTCAGGTCTCGCGCACCTATTACACGCGCGGGCAGACCGGCCAGCAGCTGCAGGTGGCCGCCAGTCAGGCGCTGCTGCGGCAGGTCGCGGCCGGCACCGTCACCCTGCACACCCGGCAGGAGATGCTCGATCTGATCGTGGCCGACGGGCGGGCCCAGGGCATCGTCGTGCGGGATCTGGTGACCGGCGAGCTCAGCGCCCAGACCGCTCACGCCGTGGTGCTCGCCACCGGCGGCTACGGCACCGTCTTCTACCAGTCCACCCTCGCCCGGCAGTGCAATGCCACCGCCGCCTGGCGGGCGCACCGGCGCGGGGCGCTGCTGGCGTCGCCGTCGTTCGTGCAATTCCATCCCACCGCGCTGCCGGTGAGCGCGCCCTGGCAGTCCAAGACCACCCTGATGAGCGAGTCGCTGCGCAACGACGGACGCATCTGGGTGCCGGCCGCCGCGGGCGACGACCGGCCGCCCGGCCAGATCCCCGACGCCGAACGCGACTACTACCTCGAACGCAAATACCCGCGCTTCGGCAACCTCACTCCGCGCGACGTGGCCTCGCGCGCCGCCCGCGAACAGATCGAGAGCGGGCACGGGGTGGGGCCGCTGCGCAACAGCGTCTACCTCGACTTCGCCGACGCCCTCGCCCGCCACGGCCGGGACACGATCGCCGAACGCTACGGGAATCTGTTCTCGATGTACCACGACGCCACCGGCGAAGACCCCTACCGGCAGCCGATGCGCATCGCCCCGGCCGCCCACTTCACGATGGGCGGACTGTGGTCGAACTACGATCAGATGACCTCCATTCCCGGGCTGTTCGTGGGCGGTGAGGCCGGCTGGGGCTATCACGGCGCCAACCGGCTCGGTGCCAACTCGCTGCTCTCGGCCTGCGTGGACGGCTGGTTCACCCTCCCCTACGCGGTGCCGGACTATCTGGCCGGGCTGCTCGGGACCCCGCCGCTCGCCCAGGACGACGAGGCGGTGATCACCACCGCGCAGCAGGTGCAGGAGCGGATCGACGCGCTGACCGGTGTGGGCGGCACCGTCGGGCCGGGGGTCTTTCACCGGGAGCTCGGCGAGATCCTCTACCGCGGCTGCGGAGTGGCCCGCAGCACCGACTCGCTCACCGCCGCCCTCGGCGAGATCGGCGAGCTGCGCGAGCGGTTCTGGTCGCAGCTGCGGGTCACCGGCAGCCCCGGCACGCTCAACCCGGAACTGGAGAAGGCCGGCCGGGTGGCCGACTTCCTGGAGCTGGCCGAGCTGATGTGCGTCGACGCCCTCGACCGCGACGAATCGTGCGGGGCGCACTTCCGCGTCGACCATCAGACCGGCGACGGCGAGGCCCTGCGCGACGACGAGCACTGGTGCTTCGCCTCGGCGTGGGAGACCCGCCCGGACGGCACCGCGGTGCGGCACCGCGAACCCCTGCACTTCACCGCGGTGCCGCTGGCCACCCGGAACTACCGATGACCGGGGGAAGCACCGATGACAGGCAGCGCAGCGATGACGGGGAGGGCGCGATGACCGGGGACCAGCAGGCCGGACGGACCGTGACCGTCCAGGCGTGGCGGCAGGCGCACGGGCAGGCGCCCGGACGCTTCGAGAGCTACCGGGTGGACGGGGTGACCGACGAGATGAGCCTGCTCGACGTGCTCGACCTGCTCAACGACCGGCTCGTCGCCGAGGGCACCGAACCGATCGCCTTCGACTCGGACTGCCGTGAGGGCGTCTGCGGCGAATGCGGGGTCACCGTCAACGGGCGCCCGCACGGGCCGACCGCCAACACGCCGTCGTGCCGTCAGCATCTGCGGCAGTTCCCCGACGTCGACGTCTTCCGCATCGAGCCGCTGCGCTCGGCGGCCTTCCCGGTGGTCAAAGATCTGGTGGTGGACCGCTCGGCACTCGACCGGGTGATCGCCGCCGGCGGGCACGTGGCCGTGGACGCCGGTCAGGCCGGCGACGCCGACGCCACCGCGGTCCCGCACCAGCGCGCCGAGACCGCGCTGGACTTCGCCGCCTGCATCGGCTGCGGCGCCTGCGTGGCGGCCTGCCCCAACGGCTCGGCGCATCTGTTCACCGGCGCCAAACTGCTGCATCTGGCCGAGCTCACCTATGCCCGGGCCGAACGCGGCCGCCGCGCCGGCGCGATGACCGCCGCCATGGAGGCCGAGTTCGGTCCGTGCTCGTCGTTCGGGGAATGCGCGCAGGTGTGCCCGGCCGGTATCGAACTGTCGGCGGTGGCCGCGGTGAGCAGGGAGCGGCTGCGCCGCGGGTGGCGCCGCAAAGACGACTGACCGCTCCGGCGCTGGCCTACGATGACCGGCATGACGCGAAAGCCCGACTCCGCGGCCGCCCAGCGCGCCAGCGCCACCTATGCGCTGCGCAAGAAGCTGCCCGACAATCTGCTCGGCAACACCCTGTTCTCACTCGGCATGGTGGCCCGGGTCCCCTACTTCGGCACCGTGCTGCCGCTGGTGCAGGAGATGCGGCCCGGCTACTGCCGGGTGACCTCCCCCAACTGGTTCGGCGTGCACAACCACATCGGCACCTTTCACGCGATCGCCGCCTGCAACCTGGCCGAGGCCTCGATGGGCATGCTGATGGAGGCCACCACTCCCACCTCGCACCGGTGGATCCCCAAGGGGATGACCGTGCAGTACCTGGCCAAGGCCGGCACTCGGCTCACCGCCGAAGCCGAACTGCCCGAGCCGATCGACTTCTCCGCGATCACCGAGGGCGTCGACGTGGTGGTCCCGGTCCGGATCTGCGACACCGCCGGCACCGAGGTGGTCCACGCCGAGATCACCACCTGGGTGACCCCGGCATGAGGGCCCCGAGGCGGCGTAGCGCCGCGGCAGCTCTGGCGGCGGCGGCCGCCCTGACCCTGACCGCCTGCAGCAGCGTCGACGGCACCGCCGTCCCGGAGCTGTCCAAGGTCCGGACCGGCACCACCGGTGATACCGGGACCTCGAGCACCTCGAGCACCTCGGGCGTCCCGGACAGCAGCACGCCGTCGGGCACCGCGGAGGTCCCGCTCGAGTTCCCGGTCTCGGGCAATCCGTCGTCGCCGGTCACCGTCACCGTGGTGCAGGACATGGCCTGCCCGGCGTGCAAGCAGTTCCACGAGGTCTACGAGGACACCCTCGACGATCTGTCCGACGATCCGGACGTGCAGCTGCAGTACCGGGTGATCGCCTTCCTCGACCGGATGAGCAACGACGAGTACTCCTCGCGGGCGGCCAACGCCCTCTATTGCGCCTGGTCGATCGGTGCGGACTCGCGCGACGCGGAGTGGATCGACGACTGGACCGACTACCAGGAGGAGCTGTTCGAGAAGCAGCCCCGCGAAGGCGGCGACGGCCTGTCCGACGCCCGGCTGGTGTCCCTGGCCGACGGCGACTTCCCCGGTCTGGACACCTGCGTCGAGCAGAAACGCTTCGGCGCGGCCGTCACCGCGAACACCGACCAGCAGCTCGACGATTCCGATTTCCAGGGCACTCCGACCGTGCTCGTCAACGGGAAACGTCACGAGCTGAGCAGCCCGCAGGACCTCAAACAAGCGGTCGACGCGGCCAAGCGCTGATCGGCACCGGTACTGTTGGGGCGTACCTTTCCGGCCGCAGCGCCGGCACTGCCCTACACCGAAGGACCTGATTCGTGAGTCAGAACCGTGTCATCGACCCGCGGGCCGCCGAGCGGCGCCGGTCACTGCTCATCATGATCATCTCTGCCATCGTGCTGATCGCCGTGGCCGCCGTGGTGATCATCTGGGCCGTGAACAAAGATTCCGACGACACCGACGCGGTCGGCGGCAGCGAGGTGCCCACCGTGGTGACCAAGGACGGCGCGATCCGGGTCACCAAGGCTCCGGCCGGCACCGATCCGGCCGCCGTGGTGACCCTGATCGAGGACTTCCAGTGCCCGGCCTGCCACCAGTTCGAGACCTCCTACGGTCCCACCCTGGCCAAGCTCGCCGAGAACCCGAACGTGGCGATCGACTACAAGACCATCACCTTCCTGGACAACGGCGGCTCCACCACCAAGTACTCGAGCCGCTCGGCCAACGCCTCGCTGTGCGTGGCCGAGGCCACCGGCAAGGACGGCGACATGAGCACCTGGCTCAAGTTCCACAACCTGCTCTTCCAGAACCAGCCCGCCGAGGGCGGCGAGGGTCTGAGCAACGCCAAGCTCAAGGAACTGGCCAAGGAGGCCGGCGCCCCCGACGTGAACTCGTGCATCGACGACAAGTCGTACGGTCAGTGGCTGCAGCAGCAGAACGACGCCGTGGTCTCCGACTCGAGCTTCGCCGGCACCCCGACCGTCAAGATCAACGGCAAGAAGGTGGAGCTGAGCACCCCGGAGGCCTTCGAAGCCGCCGTGCTGGCCGCCGCCTCGGCTCCCGCGCAGTAACCGACCATGAGCGAGCAGAGCAACGACGACGACCGCCGGGCCACCACCGGCGACGCGCCGGATACCACCGGCGATGCACCGGTCGCCGCGAGTTCGGCGACCGGGTCCGGCGAGACCGGGTCGGGGCAGACCGGGTCTGAGCAGACTGGGTCTGAGCAGACCGGGTCGGGGCAGACTGGGTCGGTGGCCACCGCACCGGTGGAGGCCGCGGCGGTGTCGGATGCACCCGCTTCGGATGTACCGGCGGAGGCCGCGGCCGGTGAGCGTCCGGCCGGCGAGTCGTCGGCGCTCGGCGGTCTGCTGGAGCCGCTGCGCACCTCCATCACCGCCTCGGTGGTGATGCTGGCCTGCGGCATCATCGGCCTGGTGGCGTCGTCGGCGCTGGTGCTCGAACGGATCGAGCTGGCCCTGGATCCGAACTACGTGCCCTCGTGCAGCATCAACCCGATCCTGTCGTGCGGCACCGTGATGAAGACCGAGCAGGCCAGCTTCTTCGGCTTCACCAACACGGTGCTGGGGCTGCCGGCGTTCGCGGTGATCATCACCACCGGTGTGCTCGCGCTGGGCCGGGTGAAGCTGCCGCGCTGGTACTGGATCGGCCAGACCCTCGCCACCACACTGGGTTTCATCTTCGTCAACTACCTGGCGTTCCAGTCGATCTACCGGATCAACGCGCTGTGCCCGTACTGCATGGTGGTCTGGACCGTCACCCCGATCATCCTGGTACTCAGCTTCCGGCAGGCCCTCGGCCGGGGCCGGGTCTCCACGGCGCTGCGCGACGGCGCCTGGGTGGTGCTGGTGGTCTGGTACGCGATCATCATCCTGATGGCCGGCGAACGCTTCTGGTACTACTGGAAAACTCTCTTCTGAGCCGCCCGTCTGTTGAGCCGCCCGTCTGTTGAGCCCTCCGTCGGCTGAGCCGGCGGCGTCTGCTCAGTGCGCGAACTGCGCCATGACGGCGGTGATCTGCTCGCGCACCCGCTCCCCGGGAACACCCCAGCCGGGCTGGTAGCCGTAGATCTCCCGCAGCGGCGCAGTGGAGACCGTCTGATCCACCAGGTCCACATCGTCGGGACCGATCAGCGCCGGGTGCGCCACCCCGACGGCCTCGGTGATCTTCAGCAGGTCCCGGCGCAGGGCCACCAGATAGTTCTCGGCGCGCACCGCCTTCACATCCGGGTCGAGCCCGCGGGCCAGGCGCGCGTCCTGCGTCGCCACACCCGCCGGGCACTTGCCGGTCTGGCAGCGCTGAGCCTGAATGCAGCCGACGGAGAGCATCGCCTCGCGGCCGACGTTCACCATGTCCACCCCAAGCGCGAAGGCCACCACCGCGTTCTCCGGAATGCCGAGCTTTCCGGCACCGATGAAGGTCACCGCGTCGGTGAGACCGGCCGCGGCGAACCGCTTGTAGACCTCGGTGAAGCCGATCCGGAACGGATAGGAGACGGAGTCGGCAAAGATCAGCGGCGCCGCACCGGTGCCGCCCTCACCGCCGTCGATCGTCACGAAGTCCACGCCGCGCGTGCCGTCGGCCATCAGCGCGACGAGGTCGTCCCAGAACTCGAGGTGGCTCACGGCGGCCTTGATTCCCACCGGCAGTCCGGTCGCGTCGGCGATGAGTTCGACGAAGTCGAGCATGGAGTCCATGTCGTGGAAGGCGGTGTGCCGGCTCGGTGAGGCGCAGTCCTCACCCACCGGGATGCCGCGGATCTGCGCGATCTCCGGGGTGACCTTGGAGCCGGGCAGCAGACCGCCCAGGCCGGGTTTGGCGCCCTGGGAGAGCTTGATCTCGATGGCCTTCACCGGCGCCGAGGCGACCACCGCCGCGAGTCGATCCAGATCGAAGCGGCCGGCCTCGTCCCGGCAGCCGAAGTACGAGGTCCCGATCTGGAAGACCAGGTCGCCGCCGTTGCGGTGATACGGCGAGATGGAACCCTCCCCGGTGTTGTGCAGCGCACCGGCGCTCGCCGCCCCGCGGTTGAGCGCCTCGATCGCGGTGTGCGAGAGCGCCCCGAAACTCATGGCGGAGATGTTGACCACCGACGACGGCCGGAAGGCGTGCCGGCGGCCGCGCGCGGACCCCAGGATCTTGGCCGACGGCAGCGGCGCCCCCTCGAGGCTGTGCAGGCCGGCGTCGGGGCCGGCCCCGGCGAAGGTCCGGTGCTTGATCACCGCGCGCCCGTCCAGATTCTCCACGTCGTTGTCGGTCCCGAAACCGAAGTAGGAGTCCTCCGCCTTGGACGAGGCGTAGACCCAGCTGCGCTGATCGCGGCTGAACGGGCGCTCCTCGTCGTTGGAGGTGACGATGTACTGGCGCAGTTCCGGACCGAAGCGCTCAAGGATGAAGCGCAGATGACCGACCACCGGATAGTTCCGGACGATGGCGTGCTTGTTCTGCACCAGGTCGTGCACCACCAGGCCGCCCAGGAGCGCGCTGCCGCCGGCCGCCAGCCGGCGTGCCCTGGTCACCCGATCGCCCCAACCGGCCCGCCGGTCGGCGCCGGTGAACCGCCGGTGAACGAGATCCGTTGCAGCACAGTCGCACTCCTCAGTGAGCGATGGGGCACTCACCGCGACGGTACTCGCCGGCGGAAGTTAATTCAAAAATCGTTGAATTATCTTCACGCGGTATTCACCAGGGTTACGGCAACGCGCCGGCAGGAGAATTCACGGCAGCAAGCTGCCTAGCGCCCAGGCGACCATTGCGACGCTCGCATGCGGCCCGCTGCGCAGGTGCGGCGGCAGCACCGACGCGTCCACCACGTGCAGGCCCGCCACACCCGGGACACCGCCGAACGGGTCGAGTGCCTCCCCGAGCGGCAGGCTGCCCAGCGCGTGCTGGTTCATCCCGATCACCGGGTCGATCTCGATCGAGCCGGGCTCCACCAACTCCGCGAACTCCTCACCGCCGAGCATCTCCACCACCCGCCCGGCGGCGGTGTGCAGCCGCTCGAGCGACTCGGCCGTCGGCTCCCCCAGGTCCAGTCCGTCCGACCCGAAGGACCCGGCCACCGGCTCGGCCAGGTCGGCGACGCCAATCGGCACGCCGCGCAACGGCTCACCGTCGATGAACCGGCCGAAGTCGTCGCCGTAGCAGCGGACCTCCAGGCCGTCGGCGGTGTGGAGCACCGACTGCAGCAGCGCCGGCGCAGACAGCGGCCGGCGCGGCGTGAACCGCACGAACAGTTCGGCGTGCTCATGGACCGTGACGTGAGACTCGCCGATCCCGCTGCGCCGCAAGAGCTCTGCGGTCCCGAGGGTGCCCGCGGCCAGAATCACCGTCCCGGCGGCGAGCTGTCGGTCGCCGCAGTCCACGCCGACGATGCGGCCGTCGCGCTGCACCAGCCGCTGCACCGTCAGACCGCCCTGCACCGGCGGACCGCCGGCCATCGCCAGGACGTGCGCTCCGGTAAAACGGCGGCCGCGCACCCGGTTGCTGCGCACCCGGTTCACCCCCACCACCGGCCAGGCGCCGCCGGCGGCGAGCTGCCCGCGGGAGAGCCAGTACTGCTCAAAGGCCCGCGGCAGGTCGCCGAGCTCCTCGTCCGACGGCGCCGAGACGTGCAGCAGGCCGCCGCCGTCGTCGCCGCCGTCCACCGCGTCGTAGGCGGCCGCAGCGAACACCGGCCACGGCCCGGGCCAGTCGACCAGGTCGGTGACGTGCGGGCGCAGGAAGTAGCCGCCGTTGATCGCCGCGCTGCCGCCGGCGCCGATCCCCCGGACCACCGGGCGCCCGCGGCGTTCGGGAACGGGTCTCGACCGCCGGCTCCCCGGCCCGATCGGCAGCCGGCTCAGCGGCGCGGTGTGGTCGTCGGGCAGTTCTGCCGGCCCCTGCTCCAGCAGCAGAATGCTCCGGTCGCCGCGCTGGGCCAGCCGGTGCGCCAGCACGCAGCCGGCGGTCCCGGCACCGACGATCACCACATCGGCGGAGGCGGGCACGGCGGCGGGCACGGCGCACTCAGCGTTTCAGGACCGGGCGCAGCGCTCCGGCCGACCGGGAGTGCAGCGCCCCCTGCCAGAGGCCGGTGCCGTAGGCGAGATCGTCGAGGCGGTAGAGCACCAGGAAGTCGAGCGGTCCCATCGCCGGGCTGCGGTCCTGGGACACCTGCCGCCGGGCCCACATGTAGAGCCCTTCGGCCAGCGCCAGTTCCACCACCAGCCGGCGGAACTTGGGCCATACCAGTGCCAGCACCACGCTGATCGGCCAGTAGTGCCGCAGCATCGCCGCCGCGGCCTGGGCCAGTCCGTAGCCCACCGCGCGGACGGTGGTGCGGGCCGCGAGCAGGTCGGCACCGGGCACGTCGGAGAACTTGGCCCGCAGCCGCAGCCCCATCACCACGGCGAGCACCGCGGCCACCGCGGCCCCGATCCGGGTGCGGGTGAGCAGGGCGATCACCGTCGCCGCCACCATCGAGGTGGACATCACCGGCGCGGCGGCCTCGCCGTGGCGGCTCGCGAGCTGCGCGGCACCGGTGCCGTAGAACCGGCGTCGGCCCAGCATGCTGCCGAGCTGTTCACGGTGCTCGTGCCGGACCATCGCCACCGGGTCGTAGTACACCCGCCAGCCCAGCCGGTGCGTGCGCCAGCACAGGTCCACGTCCTCGGCCACCCGCAGGCTCTCGTCGAAGCCGGCGAACGCGCTGCGCCGCACCACCATCGCCGCGCTGGGCACGTAGGCCAGCGGACTTCCCGGCGCCACCGCAGCCTCGTCCGGCCCCATGTCCAGGGACGAGCAGGCGTTGGCGTAACGGGCCACCGGCGAACAGCCCGACACCCGCTGGCGGCCCACGATGCGCGGCGCCACGATGGCCACCGTCGGATCCGAGAAGTGGCCGAGGAGCATGGTGAGCCACTCCCCGACGGGCATGGTGTCGGCGTCGAGGAAGGCCACGTACTCGGTCTCGGCGGCCTCGGCGCCGGCGTTGCGGGCGGCGGCCGGGCCGAGGTTGCACGGCATCCGCAATACCCGGGCGTTGTCGCCGCTGACGCGGATGGGTTCGGCCGAGCCGTCGTCCACCACGATCACCGAGAGCCCGTGCAGGGCCGGCAGCAGCCGGTCGATGCCGTCCTGGTCGTCGCGGACCGGGACCACCACGGTCACCTGATCGGGGGTGGGGCCGCTCATCGGACGGGGCAGGCCGATGCCGGCGTCGAGCAGGGTGCGGGCCAGTGAGCGCGTGCGATCGTCGACCACCGCGATCCGGCCGTCGTAAGAGGTCATGCCGAGCGCTTCGCGGGAGAGCTTGAGGATCCGCATGGGCGAGCCTCCGACCAGATAGCGCAGGTCCCCGCCGGCCACGCACTGGCGGTCGATCTGCACCTGGAAGCCGTCGGGCAGCGCGGTGTTGGCGGGCACCTGCGGCACGGTGCCGGTCATCGCAGCCGCCCGTTCTCGTCCGGTCGCCAGTCGGTGAGCGCACGTCCCAGCCCGGCGGCCACCGCGGCCAGTTCCGTCTCCCCGGCGGCCGCGTCGGCGCCGGCCGGATCACCGAGCACCCCGTTGGGGCTCACCCCGGCCACTCCGTCGGCGCGCAGCGCATCGAGCAGTTCGGCGATCGGCCGGAGCTCGCCCGCCTCGGCCCGGTCGGCCCGGACGTCGCCGGGCGAGATGGCCAGCAGCGCAGCGGTTTCGGTGCGCCCGGCGTGGGCGTCGGCATCGGGGAAGACGCACGGGAACCAGGCGGCGTCCCGGCCCTCGTAGCGCAGCCGCCGCACCGCTGCGAGCAGTGCCGGTCCGTTGCCGCCGTGGCCGTTGACGAAGACGATCCGGCCGGCCCACCGGCACGCGCTGCGGCCGTATTCGATGAGCACCGTCGTCAGCGCCTCGGTGCCGAGGGAGACCGTCCCCGGGAAACCCTCGTGCTCACCGGAGGCCCCGTAGGGCAGTGCGGGCGCCAGCAGGAACGGGTGCGGGCCGGACAGGGCGCGCAGGGCACGGCGTGCCACCGTCTGGCTGATCCGGACGTCGGTGTCCACGGGCAGATGCGGGCCGTGCTGTTCGATCGCACCCACGGGCACCACCAACGAGACCTCCCGATCCACCAGGTCCGGCCATACCGCCCGGGACAGCTCCGGCACCTCATCACACTCCGGTACCGACTTCATTGCGCCGACTTTACCGACGGACCGGGCCGCGGTGAACCGTTGACGCCAATTCACCGGAGGAATCGCCCGACCGGGTACCTCTGGAGAATCAGACACCACTTGAGTGGCCCCGTCTTCGCCTATGCAATGCTGAACTGAACCCTTAGGTGATAGTCCACACAGTTGCATCCGGAGGTAATCTGCATGACTTCCCAGACTCGTACCCCGTCGGGCCGCAGCGGCCCCCTCGCCGCCGTCCGCGTGATCGAATTCGCCGGCATCGGCCCCGGCCCCCATGCGGCCATGCTGCTGGCCGATCTGGGCGCCGACGTGCTCCGCGTCCAGCGCCCGGGCGACCTCCCGCAGGAGGGACGCAACGCCGACGCGCTGCTGCGCGGGCGCCGGGTGATCGAGGCCAACCTGAAGAACCCGGCCGACCGGGAGACCATCCTCAACCTGATCGCCAAGGCCGATGTGGTGATCGAGGGCTTCCGTCCGGGCGTCATGGAGCGACTCGGCTTCGGCCCGGAGGATCTGGCCAAGGTCAATCCGGCGCTGGTGTACGGCCGGATGACCGGCTGGGGCCAGACCGGCCCGCGCGCCGAACTGGCCGGCCACGACATGAACTACATCTCGCTCACCGGCATGCTGCACGCCATCGGACGGACCGACGAGAAGCCCACTCCCCCACTGAATCTGGTCGGCGACTTCGGCGGCGGATCGATGTTCCTGGTGATGGGCATCCTGGCCGCACTGGTGGAGCGACAGACCTCGGGCAAGGGCGAGGTGATCGACGCGGCGATGGTCGACGGCGCCTCGGCGCTCGGCCAGATGATGTGGTCGTTCCGCGGCACCGGCCTGTGGCAGGACAAGCGCGGCGTGAACCTGCTCGACACCGGCGCCCCGTTCTACGAGGTGTACGAGACCAAGGACGGCAAGTGGATGGCGGTCGGCGCCATCGAGCCGCAGTTCTACGCCGAACTGCTCAAGGGCCTCGGCCTGGCCGACGCCGACCTGCCCGACCAGCTCGACGGATCGCGCTGGGATGAGCTCAAGGCGATCTTCGCCGAGACCTTCAAGACCAAGGACCGCGACGAGTGGGCAGCGATCTTCGAGGGCACCGACGCCTGCACCTCGCCGATCCTGAACTTCGTTGAGGCCACGGAGGATCCGCACCTGGCCGCGCGCGGCACCCTGGTGGAGATCGACGGTGTCACCCAGGCGCAGGTGGCGCCGCGCTTCGCCCGCGCGACGCCGGCCACGCCCACCGGCCCGGCCCGCGAGGCCACCGATCCGGCCACCGTCTGGCAGGACTGACCCGACCCGGTACGCACCGTGCCCCGGCGCCGCTCACGCGGGCCGGGGCACGCCGCATCTGCGGGTCAGCACATCGCCAGTCAGCACATCGCGAGTCAGGGCCCGGCGCTGTCGGCCAGCCGGCGCAGCCAGTGGGTCAGCAGGGCCGTCTCCTCCGCACCGAGCACCTCGGGGCGGCCGGCCGCATAGTCGAGCACCCCGAGGACGGCCGAGCGGGCGGCATCGTCGTCGACGGCGGCCGCACCGGTCACCGCGGCGAGCACCGCCTCGCGCGCCGCCGCGGACAGCTCCGGGTCCGCCCGCCCGAAGATGATCTGGCGCAACGTGATCCCGATGTTCGTGGCCAGGATGTGCGCGGCCGCCTGATCGGGCGGCACCGCGAGCCGCCCCTGATCGTCCGCGCGCTGCACCAGCTCCCTCAGCAGGACGGCCGGCTTCGCCTGCGCCGGACGCGCATCACCGGGCCGGACCTTGCCGTACATGAGTGTGTAGAAGCCGGGATTGGCCAGCCCGAAGGCGACGTGCGCATCCCAGCCGTCACGCAGATCCTGAATCGGATCGCCGCTGGACGGCTGCGCCTGCTTGGCCTGGACGTACAGCTCGAAGCCGCGCTCGACGACGGCGTCGACCAGCCCCTGCTTGTTGCCGAAGAAGTGATACAGCGTGGGCATCTTCACCCCGGCCCGATCGCAGACCTCCCGCAGCGAGAAGTCCTCGCCGGGCGCGGCCGCGATGAGGTCGGCCGCCGCGTCGAGCAGCCGCGTCCGTGTATCGCTCTTGGCTTCTTCTGTCACATCGCTATAGTATTCCTATATCGGTGATACATAGATATGTATCGCCGTTCGGAAGCGGGGCCCGCCCCGACGACTCACAGGAGGAATCCATGTCTCAGCGCACCCTGGCCGGAAAGAACGTGTTGATCGCCGGCGGCGGAAAGAACCTCGGCGGCCTCATCTCCCGCCTGGCGGCCGCGGGCGGCGCCAACGTGGCCGTCCACTACAACTCGGCGGCGAGCCGGCCCGAGGCCGAGGAGACCGCCGCCGCGGTCACCGCCGCCGGCGGAACCGCGGTGCTGCTCAGCGGCGATCTCACCGAGCCGGCGAACGTCGAGAAGCTCTTCGCCGACGCGGCCGCGGCGCTCGGCCCGATCGACGTGGCCGTCAACACCGTCGGCAAGGTGCTCCGCAAGCCCATCGTGGAGACCACCGAGGACGAGTACGACTCGATGTTCGACATCAACAGCAAGGCCGCCTACTTCTTCATCAAGGAGGCGGGCCGCAACCTGGCCGACAACGGCACGATCGTGACCATCGTGACCTCGCTGCTGGCCGCGTTCACCGACGGCTATTCCACCTACGCCGGCGGCAAGAGCCCCGTCGAGCACTTCACCCGGGCCGCCGCCAAAGAGTTCGCCCCGCGCGGGATCTCGGTGACCGCGGTGGCGCCCGGACCGATGGATACCCCGTTCTTCTACGGACAGGAGACGCCCGAACGCGTGGAGTTCCACAAGTCCCAGGCGATGGGTGGCCGGCTCACCCAGATCGAGGACATCGCACCGATCGTCACCTTCCTGGCGACCGACGGCCGGTGGATCACCGGCCAGACGATCCTCGCCAACGGCGGCTACACCACCCGCTGACCCTCGAACCGATCAGGAGCACCGACCATGAGCACCATCCCGCAGCCGGTCACCGCCTTCATCGACGCGGTGAACCGGCACGACGAACCGGCCTTCCTCGACTCCTTCACCGACGACGGCTTCGTCGACGACTGGGGCCGGATCTTCACCGGACGCGCGGCCATCAAGGCCTGGAGCGACAACGAGTTCATCGGCGCCCGCGGCACCATGACCGTCACCGAGACCTCGGTGGACGGCGACGACGTGACCGTGATCGCCGACTGGCGCAGCACGCACGCCAACGGCCTGAGCCGGTTCACCTTCCGGCTCGACGGTGACCGGATCGCCGCCCTGACCATTCGTGAGGGCTGACGGGCCGCACCGACACCGCCCGGCGAGGCGCAGCGCCGGCGGTTCCCGGTCGGGGAGCCGCCGGCGCGTTGCGGTAAGGCGTCTGCCGATCAGAACTTGGACGAGCCCATGTCGATCTGGAACTCGGCGCCGGTGACCGCCTGGGCGGTGGTCAGGTAGAGCACGGCGTCGGTCAGATCGTCGAGGCTGGCCACCGGGTAGTAGTCCATCATCGACGGGAAGTGCGGACCCCAGTCCTCGAAGGACTTCATGGCGGCGCTGTCGCCGATGCCCATCGGCGTGTTCACCGCGTACGGGTGGACGGTGTTCACGCGGATGTGCTTGGGTCCCAACTCCTTCGCCGCCGTCTGAGCCAGACCGCGCAGTGCGAACTTGGAGGCCGAGTACGAGGCCTGGTTGGGCATCGCCTTGAGTCCGGCGGTGGACGAGATGACGGTGATCGAGCCGCCGTTGCGCGCGGCGAGCATCGCCGGCACCGCCGCCTTGAGCGTCTTCCAGGTGCCCACCAGGTTCACATCCACCACGTCGGTGAACTGGTCCTCGGACATCTCCCAGGTGAGTCCCCAGGTGAGGATGCCGGCGTTGGCCACCACATGGTCGAGCCGGCCGAAGCGCTCGACGCCGTCGGCCACCAGCTGCTGCTGGAAGGCGAGGTCGCGGGTGTCGCCCTGGCGGGCCAGGATCTGCCCGCCGGCGGCCTCGACGAGTTCGATCGTCTCGGTGAACTCGTCGAGCGTGGCCGGCGGATAGGTGGTGTGGTCGGCGACCGGCGCGGCGATGTCCATGCCGATGATCGAGGCGCCCTCCCGGGCGAACCGGATCGCATGATTGCGGCCCTGCCCCCGAGCGATGCCGGTGATGTAGACGACCTGGCCGTCGAGGCGGCCCTTCTCATTCGCAGTCACCGCAAAACTGTAACACGTTCTAGTTAGCGGCCGGAGGCGCTCCGCACTTCCGCCGCAGACTGTCGAATCGACCCGCTGAGAGCGGGTCGATTCGACAGTTTGACGGGCGCGGAGGCGATCAGGCGCCGAAGGACTCCTCGAAGCCCTCGGGGATGATCAGGTCGTCGCGCGAGAGGTCGGCGACGCCGGCCTTGCCGAGCCCCATCAGCGCCGAGTCGATGCCCATCCGCATGAGGTCGAGGACGTTCTCCACACCGGCCTGGCCGTTGGCCGCCAGACCCCACAGGTAGGCGCGGCCGATCATCACGGCCTTGGCACCCAGGGCGAGCGCCTTGACCACGTCGTTGCCGCGGCGGATGCCGCCGTCGAGCAGCACGTCGAGGTCGTTGCCCACCGCGTCGGCGATCGGGCCGAGGACGCGGATCGTCGCCGGTGTGCCGTCGAGGTTGTTGCCGCCGTGGTTGGACACCGAGATGGCGGTGGCCCCGATGTCGACCGCACGTTTGGCGTCGTCGATCCGGGTGATGCCCTTGACCATGAACTCGCCGCCCCAGTGCTCCCGCAGCCACTTGAGGTCGTCCCAGCTCGGCGGCGGGGTGTTCATCCACTGCCCGTACGCGCCGAAGAAGGTCGGGGCCGGTGCACCCTTGGGCACCAGGTTGGGCGCGCCCAGATCGGGGATGTGCACCTTGCCGTCGCGGATCCAGCTGAGCGCGTAGCGCGGCTTGATCGCGATCTCCGGCGCCATCTTGGCCAGCGCGTTGAGATCCACCTTCTCCGGGATGTCCGGGCTGCCCCAGTCGCGACCGATGTTGAACACCCAGTCGGTGGTGACGATCAGACCCTTGGCGCCGGCCTCGCGCGCCCGCTCGGCACGCGCCAGGATGTCCTCCTTGCTGCCGAGCCAGTACGCCTGGAAGAAGACCTTGTCGTTGACGGCGGTCACCTCCTCGACCGGCTTGGAGGCGAAGCTCGACAGGCCCATCGCGGTGCCGCGGGCGGCGGCGGCCCGGGAGACGGCCACCTCGCCGTCGATGTCGACGGCCTGCACGCCGGTCGGCGAGATCATCACCGGGAAGGGCAGGTCCTGCCCCATCACCCGGGTGCTCAGGTCGCGCTCCGGCTGCACACCCACCACGTGCGGGGCAAAGCCGAGCTCATTGAAGGCCGCGACGTTGTCGTGCGTGGTCAGACCGGCCTGGGTGCCGGCGATCAGCGACGAGTAGACCGACTTGGGCAGCCGCTTCTTGGCCCGGCGCTGCGCCTCCTCGACGGTCTCGAACCACGGGTTGCGGCGCCACGGATTCTTCTCCGCGAGCTCCTGGAACTTGGACATGACGGTATTCCTCTCGGTCCGGCCACTGCAGGGCCGGGGGTGTGTGAATCGGACGCGGACGTCCGCTTAGGCGGCGGCGATCAGCAGGAACTGCAGCCGGTGGCGTGATCGAACTCCGGACTGAATCCGGCGAGCGGATTCTCGTTGCAGTCGCGTGAGGGCGGCCGGGTCATCAGCGTCAGCGGGACGCCGCGCGAGTGATCCTTGTTGGCCGACGGCTTGCTGCGCTCCCCGGCCAGCAACTCCTCGCCGAAGCCCTGAACGCACTCCGGGTCGGGACCGTCGAGCGGGAGTCCGGTGAAGAACTTGGCCGCCATGCAGCCGCCGCGGCAGGCGTCGAAGTGCTGGCATTTACTGCAGGCGCCGGCGCTCTGCGGCTCGCGCAGCTGGGTGAACAGGTCGCTGCGCTGCCAGATCTCCTGGAAGCCGCCGTCGGTGGTGATGTTGCCGGCCAGGAAGTTCTCGTGAATGGCGAACGGGCAGGCGTAGACGTCGCCGACCGGGTCGATCAGGCACACCACGCGGCCGGCGCCGCACAGGTTGAGGCCCGGCAGGCCGCTGCCGCCGGTCTCGCTGAACGCGGCCAGGTGGAAGAACGAGTCGCCGGTGAGGACGTTCTCACCGTGCGCGACGAGCCAGTTGTACAGGTCGCGCTGCTGCTCGGGCAGCGGATGCAGGTCGTCCCAGACGTCGGCGCCGCGGCCGGAGGGGCGCAGGCGGGTGATGCGCAGGGTGGCGTCGTACGTGTCGGCGAGCGCCTTGAACTCGTCGAGCTGAGTGACGTTCTGCCGGGTCACCACCACGGAGATCTTGGCGTCCTTGAACCCGGCGTTCTTCAGGTTCTCCAGCGCCCGGACCGCCATGTCGAAGGAGCCCGGGCCGCGCACCGCGTCGTTCACCTCGGCGGTGGCGCCGTCGAGCGAGATCTGCACGTCCACGTAGTCGGACGCGGCCAGCCGCTGGGCCACCTCGGGGTTGATCCGCAGGCCGTTGGTGGAGAACTTGACGCCCACCTGGTGGTCGGTGGCGTAGTCGACGAGCTCCCAGAAGTCCGGGCGCACAGTCGGTTCGCCGCCGCCGATGTTGACGTAGAACACCTGCATGCGCTGCAGCTCGTCGATGATCGCCTTGCACTGCTCGGTGCTCAGCTCGCGCGGATCCCGCTTGCCCGAACTGGACAGGCAGTGCACGCACGCCAGGTTGCAGGCGTAGGTCAGCTCCCAGGTGAGGCAGATCGGGGCGTCAAGGCCCTTTTCGAACTGGTCCACCAGACGGCCCACCTTGGGCGGCGCCGGACGGTCGGGGGAAGTGAGGAGGGGGAGGTCGAGAGACGGCGCCGTCGAGGGCAGGACGTCGACCGAGGTGCGCGGTTCGAGCGTGGTCATGCGGATCACTCCTGACCGGGAACGATCATCCCGGAGTCGGCCAGCGCGGAGAGCGCCTGGAGGTACAGGGGTCGGTCGGAATCGGCGATGCCGGCGGCGGCGAGGGCCGCCTCGGCACTGGGGTGATCGGCCAGCGAGGTGACCAGATCCACCACGGTCAGGTTCTTGAGGAACGAGAGCTTGCGGGTGCCGAAGTGGTAGAGCAGGGCGCCGAAGGGCTCGGGGCGCAGGGCCACCTTGGGGTTGAGCCGCCAGGCGCGGGTGAGGTCGAAGGAGCCGCTTCCGGCGATCGCGTGATCGCCGGAAGCGGTCGTTGCTGCGCTGGTCATCAGTAGACGCCGCACATCCCGTCGATGGAGACCTCTTCCACCAGCGACTCGGTGACGAGATCGGCCTCGACGGGCTTGTCCTGACTGATCTGAGCTGCCTGATCTGCCATGTGAACCATCCTCCTTATAACGTCCTTCTGTGGTTCGGTTCACACTATAATGACACCGAGTGCAGAATTGCCAGAGATTCCGCAAAAGCAGAAGGAGATCGCACGTGAGGCGCCCTGCCACGGGAAGCGGCCGGCCGCAGGCCACCGACCGCGCGACGCTGAGCACCCTGGCGGTGGACATCTTCACGGAGAACGGCTTCGAGTCGACCAGCGTCGACGACATCGCCGCGGCCGCCGGCATCGCCCGGCGCACCCTGTTCCGCTACTTCCCGTCCAAGAACGCCATCCCCTGGGGCGACTTCGACTACCACCTCGACCAGATGCGGCAGCGGCTCGCCCGGCTGCCGGCCGACCTGAGCCTGGGCGAGACCCTGCGCCGGGCGCTGCTCGCCTTCAACGAGGTCCCCGACGACGAGGTGGAGCACCATCGCCGGCGGATGGCACTGGTGCTGGGAACACCGGCACTGCAAGCGCATTCGATGCTGATGTACGCCGAATGGCGGCAGGTCATCGCCGAGCACGCCGGCGAGCGGCTGGGCGTGCCGGCCTCGGCGCAGGTGCCGCAGACCATCGCCTGGCTGCTGCTGGGCACCGCCCTGTCCGCCTACCAGCAGTGGCTCGACGATCCCGCCGCCGACCTGCTCGAACTGCTCGACGCCGGCTGCGCGATCCTGATCGATTCGCTGAGTGTGTGACCATTCACCGGGAAGAGCGCCGTCGGCCGTTGTGTCACGCTGCTAAACTCAGGTAGAACACGTTCTAGTTCTGCTCCGTCGAGCGGAACCTGGAAGCAGGAGAGAGCCTGGAGATGCCGGAACTGAGTCCCCACAGCACCCGCAGTGCGATTCTCACCGTCGCCGAGGTCATCGACGAGACCCGCGACGCCCGCAGCATCGTCTTTCAGATCCCCGACGAGCACGCCGAGAAGTTCCGCAGCTACCAGCCCGGACAGTTCCTCACGCTGCGCATCCCCAGCGACCAGACCGGCTCGGTGGCCCGCTGCTATTCGCTGAGCTCGGCCTCGGGCATCGATGACCTGCCGAAGGTGACCGTCAAACGCACCGTGGAGGGCTACGGCTCCAACTGGATCTGCGACAACCTGGCCGCCGGCACCGAGATCGAGGCGCTGCCCCCGTCGGGCGTCTTCACCCCCGAGAACCTGCACGCCCCGCTGTTGCTGCTGGCCGCTGGATCCGGAGTGACCCCGGTGATGTCGATCCTCAAAGCCGCGCTCGCCGAAGGCACCGGCCCGGTCACCTTCTTCTACGCCAACCGCAGCGAAGCCGACGTGATCTTCGCCGACGAACTGCGCGAACTGCTCGCCCGGCACCCCGGCAGGCTGACCCTGGTGCACTGGCTCGAAACCCTGCACGGACTGCCCGACGCCAAAGCCCTTGCCACCCAGTTCAAGCCGATGGCCACCACCCACAGCGCCTACATGTGCGGCCCCGGACCGTTCATGGACGCCGTGCACACCGCCCTGAAGAAGGCCGGCTTCGACCACCACCGGGTGCACTCGGAGGTGTACAACTCGCTGGCCGGCGATCCCTTCGAGGACGTCGAGCTCGAGGAGGTCTCCAGCGAGGAGGCCGCCGAAGCCGCCGAGGTGGAGGTGGAACTCGACGGCGAGGTCCACAGCCTGTCCTGGCCGCGCTCGCGGACCCTGGTCGACGTCATGCTCGCCGCCGGTCTCGACGCCCCCTATTCGTGCAAGGAAGGCGAATGCGGCTCGTGTGCCGCCACCCTCGTCGAGGGCACCGTGGAGATGGAGTGCGACGGCGCCCTCGATCCCGATGACATCGCCGACGGTTACATTCTGGGGTGTCAGGCAAAGCCGACCTGTGACAAGCTCAAGGTGGAGTTCTGACCCCACTCCCCCGCGGCGCGGCCGCGGCAGCAGACAGCGCGGCCCCGCCGCCCCGAGCACGAAATGGAACCCCGATGAGCGATGCAGTGGTGATCGTCGGCGCCGGTCTTGGCGGCCTGCGCCTGGCAGAACACCTGCGCAGCAAAGAGTTCGACGGACCGGTGGTGCTGATCGGCGACGAGCCGCATCCGCCGTACGACCGGCCACCGCTGTCCAAGGCCGCGCTCACCGACGGCGGTGACCGCCCCGACCTCAAACCCGCCGAGTTCTACACCGACGCACAGATCGACCTGCGCATCGGAACCCGGGTGGTGACCGTGGACCCCGCCGCCCACACCGTCACCACCGAACACGACGGCACCACCGGCGAACTGTCGTACGGGACGCTGGTCCTGGCCACCGGCCTGGTGGCCCGCGCCTTCCCCGGCGAGGGCGGCGACCTGTCCGGGGTGCACGTGATCCGCTCCGTGGATCAGGCGCAGGCCCTGCGCCGCGACCTCGACGGCGCGTCGCGTGCCGTGGTGATCGGCGCCGGCTTCATCGGCTGCGAGGCCGCCGCGAGCCTGCGCACCCTGGGCATCGAGGTGGCGCTGATCGAGCCGGAGCCGGTGCCGTTGGCCGCCGCGCTGGGCGCGCAGATCGGTGAGCGGGTCACCCGCCTGCACACCGAGGCCGGCGTGGACCTGCGCACCGGCGTGACCGTCTCCCGGATCACCGGCGAGAACGGCCGGGTGACCGGTGTGGAGCTGAGCGACGGTGCGCACCTCGCCGCCGACGTGGTGGTGGTGGGCATCGGCGGCTACCCGGAGCTCGGGTACCTCGACGGCTCGGGCATCGAACTGGCCGACCGCGCCACCGGCGGAGGGATCGCCTGCGACGACCTCGGCCGCACCAGCGCGCCGGACGTCTACGCCGTGGGCGACGCCGCGAACTGGGCCGACGCCGACGGGAACCGGCACCGCGCCGAACACTGGAACCACACCGTCGACCAGGCGGTGATCGTCGCCGCCCAGATCCTCGGACAGGACCGGCCGCCGGCCAGCGTCCCGTACTTCTGGAGCGACCAGTACGACCTGAAGATCCAGATGCTCGGCCGTCCCGCCGCCGGCGACGAGGTGCACCTGGTGGACGACGACGGCCGCAAGTTCCTGGCGTACTACAGCCGCGACGGGGTGCTCACCGCCGTCGTCGGCGCCGGGCGGGTGGGCAAGCTGATGAAGACCCGCGCCCACCTGATGAAGCCGACCCCGATCACCGACCTCCTCTGACCGCGGTATTGGGCCCGGCCGGGCCTCGATACACCGCCCACCAAAGAAAGCGGCACGTTCCGTTGGTGGTCGAGTGCCCGACGAGGCGCCAGCCGAGACGGGTGTATCGAGACCACGCGCGCGGCCCGGCGGGGGCCTCGATACACCGGCCACCGAAGAATGCCGCACGTTCCATTGCTGGTCGAGTGCCCGGCGAGGCGCCAGCCGAGGCGGGTGTATCGAGACCACGTGCACGACCCAGCGGGGCCTCGATACACCGGCCACCAAAGAAACCCGCACGTTCCATTGCTGGTCGAGTGCCCGACGAGGCGCCAGCCGAGACGGGTGTATCGAGACCACGTGCACGACCCGGCCCGGCCTCGATACACCGGCCACCGAAGAAAGCCGCACGTTCCGTTGATGGTCGAGTGCCCGACGAGGCGCTAGCCGAGACGGGTGTATCGAGACCACGCGCACGACCCGGCCCGGCCTCGATACACCGGCCACCGAAGAAAGCCGCACGTTCCGTTGGTGGTCGAGTGCCCGACGAGGCGCCAGCCGAGGCGGGTGTATCGAGACCAGGTGCACGATCCGGCGAGGGCCTCGATACACCGGCCACCAAAGAAAGCGGCACGTTCCGTTGGTGGTCGAGTGCCCGGCGAGGCGCCAGCCGAGGCGGGCGTATCGAGACCACACACCGAGCCGGCCGGGCCTCGATACACCGCCCTCGTTCCTCGGGCGGCACTCGGCCACCAAGGAAAGCGGCACGTTTTGTTGGTGGTCGAGTGCCCGACGAGGCGCCAGCCGAGACCGGTGTATCGAGACCACGTGCACGACCCAGCGGGGCCTCGATACACCGGCCACCAAAGGAAGGCCGCACGATTCATTGCTGGTCGAGTGCCCGACGAGACGCTAGCCGAGGCGGGTGTATCGAGACCAGGCGCACGATCCGGCCCGGCCTCGATACACCGGCCACCAAAGAAAGCCGCACGTTCCATTGCTGGTCGAGTGCCCGACGAGGCGCTAGCCGAGGCGGGTGTATCGAGACCAGGCACGCGGCCCGGCGGGGGCCTCGATACACCGGCCACCAAAGAAAGCGGCACGTTCCGTTGCTGGTCGAGTGCCCGACGAGGCGCCAGCCGAGACGGGTGTATCGAGACCACGTGCGATCCGGCGGGGCCTCGATACACCGCCCTCGTTCCTCGGGCGGCACTCGGCCACCGAGGAAGGCGGCACTCGGCCACCGAGGAAGGCGGCACTCGGGCACCAAGGAGGGCGGCACTCGGCCACCGACAGGAGGCGCGACCGACAGGAGGGGTCAGCGGCGACGGCGGCCGGCGGCGGCGAGCATCTCGCCGACTTCGGTGAACTTGACGCGCGGACGGCCTTGCAGCGCACCGCGTTCGCGTTCGCGGCGGTCGATGGCGCGCATGCCGCGGTAGCCCACCACCCGGCGGTGGCGGCGGCGCAGCAGTGCGTCGAAGTCGTCCGGGCCGGTCGCCGGGCGGGTGATGTTCCCGGCCGCCGCGTCCTCGATGAACTTCTCCACGGTGCCGATGGCCTGCAGCTTGTTGGCGCCGATGCCGCCGGTGGAGCCGCGCCCGGCCCAGCCGAGCACATAGGCGCCGGGGATCACCTCGCCGTCGCCGCCCACCAGCCGGCCGTCGACGTTCGGGAAATGACCGGCCTGCTCGTCGAAGGGCAGACCCTCGATCGGCGCACTCCGGTAGCCGATGGAGCGGACCAGCAGATCCGCGGCCACCGAATGCTCCCGCTCCCCCGTCCGCACGGTCAACGCGTCGAGCCGCTCGTCGCCCACCGCGGCCTGCGGCGAACTCTGGAACAGGAAGACGATACGCCGGTGCGACGAGTCGGCCGGCTGCGACAGGTCGGGCAGCTCGCCGTCGGCGTCGTCGTACACCTGCAGTTCGATGCCCGGGATGGTCGAGAGCGCCCGGAACTCGGCGGCGGTGTACGCGGCAGAATCCTGACCGCGCCGGCCCAGCAGCACCACCTCGTGGATGTTCTGCTCGCGCAACAGCTTCAGTGCGCGGTCGGCGATGTCGGTGTGCGCCAGCTGCTCCGGCGGCGAGACCAGGATGCGGGCCACGTCGAGCGCCACGTTGCCGGTCCCGACGATCACCGCCCGGCCGGTGCCGTCCACCGGGATGGCCGGGCCGTCGGCGCCGGGCACAGCGTTGTACCAGGACACCAGATCGGTGGCCGAGGTGGAGCCGGGCAGATCCTCACCGGGGATGCCCAGACGCTTGGAGCGCGAGGCGCCCACCGCGTAGAACACCGCGTCGAAGTGCTCGGCCAGCTCGGCCGGGGTCACCTCACCCGCGGCCACGTCGCCGCCGACCTGCACATTGGTCGCCATGGTCACCCGCGGATCCCGGTAGAGGATGTCGAAGGTGCGCATGACGTCTTTGGTGCTCGGATGATCGGGGGCCACCCCGGCCCGGACCAGGCCGCCCGGGGTGGGCAGCTTGTCGATCACCGTGACCTCGGCCAGCGTCCGGTTGAGCAGGGTGCGCAGCGCGTAACCGCCCGACGGACCGGTGCCCACCACCGCCACCCGCAGTCCCTCGGGCAGCCGCGGCATCTCCGGGTACACCACGTCCGACCAGCCCGAGGAGATATCCGGGTTGTTCTTGTAGTAGTCGGCGTTGATGTCGATGAAGATGGTGTCCCGCTCGCTCAGGTTGTCGGCGGGGAAGATCGCGTTCACCGGGCAGGCGTCCGCGCAGGCGCCGCAATCGATGCAGGCCTCCGGGTCGATGTGCAGAATGTCCGAGGTGCCGAAACCGCGTTCCTCCGGAGTGGGATGGATACAGTTCACCGGGCACACCGAGACGCACCCGGCGTCGCTGCAGCACGACTGGGTGATGACGAAGGCCATCGGGGGACTCCTTAGAGCATGTGGGCCTTGCGGTAGAACCGCATGGCCGGCTTGGTGAGGAGACCGACTTCGTCGAGGAACTCCATCAGATGGGTGCAGCTGCTGCGGATCATCGAGTGGAAGTGCGGATTGGACTCGCGCGCCGCCACCGCCCGGTGGACGTCGAGTCCGGCGTCGGCGTAGGCCTGCGGCCGGATCAGGCTCGAGACGATGAAGTAGGCGCCGACCGCCACGTTCAGCGCGCTGAACTGGCGGCGCAACCAGCCGACGCCCTGCATCGATTCGCGGACCTCTTCGCGGGCGAACTTCATGTGCCGCGCCTCTTCGAGGACGTGGATCTCGTTGACGGTGCGGATGAACGGGAGTACCCGGTCGTCGCGCATGCACCCGCGCTGGAAGACGTCGAGCACTTCCTCGGCGACCAGGATGCCGGCGTAAGCCACCTCGTTCTTGGCGGTCACCTTGAAGACCTTGCCGGCCCGGCCGATCCGCGGGTGCGGGCGGTAGGACTTGCCGACCATCTTCTCCGAGGCCTTGGCGAACATGATCGAATGGCGGCACTCGTCGGCGATCTCGGTGAGCGCGAACTGAAACTCCGGCGAGTGGTACTGACCGAGGTACTGGTCGCGGATCACCATCTCCTGCAGGATCATCTCGAACCAGATGCCGATGCACATGATCGACGCGAACTCGTGGCGGGTCACGTTGACCCGCTGCTCCTCGGTGAGCTCGTCCCAGTAGTCGGTGCCGTAGAGCGACGACCACTCGGGGCTGCAACCGTACTTGTCGTCGTCCATCGGCTGCGACCAGTCGATCTCGGTCATCGCATTGCGCGAGAGCCGGGCGGCCGAGGCCAGGAGCCGCTCCGAGACGGCGTCGGTCCCCTCATCCTGCAGGCTCACGACGTTGTCGCGCGGCGCTGCTTCGGTGTTCTCGTTCCGTTCCATCGCGGCAGTCATAGTGGCGGACCTCCTGTACGGTTCCCGGGCGTCGCCGGGAAGCTCAGTCTGTCATCGGCGAGTGTGACAACAAATATTGTCTTATCAACGATTGTTGTCACGGTAACACCTACTTGCGGCCCCGTAAACCGTCTGACAGCCTTACTACGGAGTAACAACTGCGGGGAAGACATCTGCGCAGGTCAGAGCGGAGGAACATATGCCATCAATCTTCATCTCGGGCGGGGCGGCAGGCATCGGCCTGGCCACCGCCGAGCGTTTCGCCGCCGAAGGCTGGACCGTCGGTGTTTACGACGTCAGCGACGACGCCCTCGCCGCCGTCCAGCAGTCACACCCCGACTTCATCACCGGCAAGCTCGACGTGCGCGACGCCCAGCAGTGGGCCGACGCGCTGGCCGACTTCACCTCGCACACCGGCGGCACCCTCGACGTGCTCGACAACAACGCCGGCATCCTCCTCTCCGGCGACCTCGCCGACATCAGCCCGGAGGCCGTCAAGGCGCAGATCGAGATCGACGCCCTCGGCGTGGCCCTCGGCGCCCAGGCCGCCCACCGCTACCTCAAGGCCACCCCGGGCGCGCACCTGGTGAACATCGCCTCCGCCTCGGCCATCTACGGGCAGCCGAACATCGCGGTCTACAGCGCCACCAAGTTCTTCGTCGCCGGCTTCACCGAGGCCCTCGAACTCGAGTGGGCCCCGGACGACATCCGCGTGGTGTCCATCTGGCCGCTGTGGGCCAAGACCGCCCTGGTCGCCGACACCGACGCCAAGTCCACCAAGACCCTCGGCGTGCGGCTGACCGCCGAGGACGTGGCCGACAAGGTGTGGGAGTCGGTGCACCCGACCGGCGCCGACAAGGTGCTGCGCCGCACCAGCTACTCAGTGGGACTGCAGACCACCCTGCTGGGCAACGCCGCCAAGTTCATCCCGAACGTGCTCAACCGCGGCGTGAACAAGCTGCTCTCGCAGTAACCCCGCACACCCGCCCCGCAGACGACGAAGCCGCGGCCGACATGATGTCGGCCGCGGCTTCGCGGTTCAGGTATCCGGTGCCGGATCAGCGGCGGTCGAGATCGACCAGGCCGAGCTTGGCAGCCTTGACCAGGCGACGCGGCATCCGCTGCGACACGCCGTTGATCTTCTCTTCCTGCAGGGTGACGTTGTCCGCCTTCCACTGCGAACGACGGCTACGGGTGTTGGCCCGCGACATCCGGCGCTTGGGTACTGCCATGGTTCCAGCCCTTCCTTGCTGTGCTGCCCGGCAGGGCCGCGACTGCGACCGATCCGGACGATGAAAGCCTTTTCGCGCATCACGAGTTCGCGTCGCGCAACCTTGACAGACTAACGGCTCGCGCCGGGTTACCGCAAAACGGCGCTGTACGGCCGCACCTCCGGTCCGGCGCGTCGCGGTCACTCCGGACGGAGCATCCCCCACAGCGTGGGCCCGCCGGGCACCACGATCTCACCGGTCACCGCGAAGCCGAAACGCTCGTAGATCGGCAGGTTCACCACATTGGAGCTCTCCAGATAGACCGGCCCCTCGGCGCGTTCGAGGCCCGCGCGCAGCAGGGCCCCGCCGGCGCCCTTGCCGCGAACGGCCGCACCCAGATCGGCCAGATACCAGTGCGGCTGCTCCGGGCGCGCCTGATGGCACAGCCGGTCCAGTTCGGTCGCACCGTCGACGTTGTCGCCGAAGACCTCGGCGAAGATCGCCTCGGCGGCCGGATCGTCGACGGACACCGCACCGGGCCGGTGCCAGATGGCCGCCCCCACCGGTTCGCCGTCGCTCACCGCCACGTCGAGCACCGCGTCCGGGTTCTCGTAGCGGGCGATCGCCCGCCAGAAGTCGATGTCGCGCGCCGGGTCGGGGACCATGAACCGGATCACCGGATCCTCGGCGAAGGCACGGGCGAGCAGACCGGCCACCTGATCGGGGTCGGCGGCGGGGATCACATCCACAACGGGCATGGCGCCCAGCCTACGGCCCGCGCCGTACGATGACGCGAGTGTCAGGCGTGATATCCGGGTTCACTGTCATCTTCATCGTGGTGGCGATCGGCTATGTCCTGGGCCGCACCGGCACCCTCGGCGAGCACTCGGTCCCGGTGCTCTCCCGGGTGGTCTTCTTCGTCTGCACCCCGGCCCTGATGATCCATTCGCTGGCCACCAACGACCTGTCGGTGGTCTTCTCCTCCACCCTCGCGGTGGCGGCGTCGACGGCGGTGATCGTGGGCGCGCTCTACGTGGCGATCGCCTGGTTCTGGCTGCGCCGGCCCATCCCCGAACTGGTGATCGGCGGGTTGTCGTCGTCGTACGTCAACAGTGTGAATCTGGGGCTGCCGATCGCCATCTTCGTGCTCGACGACGCCTCGTTCATCGCCCCGCTGCTGCTCTTCCAGATCATGCTGTACTCGCCGCTGGCACTGGTGACCCTGGACTTCACGGCGCTGCCGGGCACCGAGCGGTCCGGGGTGTGGAACACGATCAAGACGCCGCTGGCCAATCCGATTGTGGTGGGCGGGCTGATCGGCCTGGCCATCTCGCTGGCCGGCTGGCATCCGCCGCAGGCGCTGCTCTCCCCGCTCGACATGCTCGGGCAGGCCTCGGTGCCGCTGGCGCTGCTGACCTTCGGCCTGACCCTGACCGGGGTGAAGGTCTTCGCCAAGGGCACCAGTCCGCGGCGCGACATCGCGCTGGCGGCCGTGCTGAAGACGGCACTGATGCCGGCGATCGCCTATGTGCTGGCGCGCTGGGGATTCGGGATGACCGGCGATCACCTGTACGCGCAGGTGGTGATCGCCGCGCTGCCGACCGCGCAGAACGTGCTGGTGTACGCCACCCGCTACCGGCGCGGCGAGATCATCGCCCGCGACAGCGCACTGATCACCACCATCGCCGCGATCCCGGTGATCGCGATCATCACCGCCGCGCTCGCCTGACCGTCCCGCGGAGAACCGCCACTCGGGGCGCCGCTAACCGGGGCGCCGTTACCTGGGAGCCGCTGCTCGGGGCGCCGTCACTTGGGGCGGGCCGGACCGAGCCACTGTCCGCGAGCGGCACGCCTGGTCTCGACGCTGCCGAAGACCGCGCGGCCGCGGATCACCACGCGCGGGGCACCGGTCTGGCCGGCCCCTGCCGCGCCGCCGTCGAAGCCGCCGACGATGCCCGAGCCGTGGACCTCCACGGTGACGTCGTCGGGAACGATCACCTCGATGGTGCCGAAGTAGGCGCGGCAGTCCAGGACCAGTTCGTCGGCGGTGAACTCCACGTCCCGCAGGTCGATCTCCACGCCGCCGAAGACGGAGCGGGCCGTGAGTCCGTCGGCGACCACCGCGCCGCCGCCGACCCGGCTGCTGCTGAAGACGGCCGTGGCCTTGCGCACCGGTCCGGCGCCGGACCGGCTGACCCGGGTGCTGCCGGTGGACTGGGCGGCCACCGCGGCGCCCAGCCGGTCGAGCGGCAGATCCGCGCACAGGACGTCCAGGTCGGCCAGGGTCACCGCGGACAGTGCGTCGGCCGCCCGCTCGGAGTACTCCTCGGGAGTGATCGCACCGACCGCCATCGCCGCTGAGAGCAGCGTGTTGGCCTGTTCCCGGTCGGCGGTGGAGGCGCGGGTGGCGGTGCGCTTGGGATCGCCGGCCGGTGCCGGGTGGTACTGGCCGCCGAAGGGCTCGGCGCCGTGCGGTTCAACGGTCATCCGCCCATCCTATGGAGTGTGGCCGGGGGCTGTCAGCCGCGCCGTCGGCGCAGATAGTCGCCGACGACGGCCGCGCCCAGGCCGTCGAGGTCCGGACTCACCACGCGGCCGCCGATCCGGCGTGCGATGCGGTCTATGAACCGGGCCAGGCCGGGGTCGTCGCCGAGTTTGAAGAAGGTCACCTGCACGCCCATCCGGGACAGATGGTCCAGTTCCCGCACCGTCATGCCGATGGTCTGCGGGTGCGGCGGGTAGAAGAAGAACGCGTCGCCCTCCGGTTCGAGGTGCGCGGTGGGTTCGCCGTCGGTGACCACCAGCAGCACCGGCTGCGCGTTGGGGTGGCGACGGAAGTGCCGGTGCGCCAGCAGCAGCGCATGGTGCAGGTTGGTGCCCTGCTCCATCCGCGGCTCCAGACCGGTGAGCTCGGCGGCGGTGATGTCGCGGGCGTACCGGCCGAACTCGATTACGTGCAGGTGATCGGTGCGGAACCGGGTGGACACCAGCTGATTGAGAGCCAGCGCCGTCCGCTTCATCGGGGTCCAGCGGCCCTCCATCACCATCGAGAACGAGGTGTCCACCAGCAGCACCACGGCCGCCTCGGTGCGTGCCTCGGTCTCGGTGACCGCCACGTCGCCGACGTCGATGCGCACCCCGTCGCGGGCCATTCCGGCCACTGCGGCCGACCCGTCCGGGGCCTCGGAGACGGTGCGCAGCACCGCATTGGTCACCGTGCGGGTCACATCCCACGGCTCGGTGTCGCCGTACGCCCACTCCCTCGTGGAGCCCGTCGGCTCACCGAGCCGGCCGGTGGATTCGGTGCGCCGTTCCCCGCCGCGGGCGGAGAGCTGCTGGGCGATGTCGCGCAGAATGGTCTGGCCCAGCCGGCGGATCGCCTTGGGCGTCAGGTCGAGCCGGCCGTCGGGGCGGCGCTGGAAGAAGCCCTGATCGCGCAGCGCCTTCTCCAGTTCCGAGAGGGTGCGGGCGTCGGCGGCCGCCTCGTCGCCGAGCTGGCGGGCCAGCGCGTCGAGATCGATGTCCTCGAGCTGGGCGCCGGCATAACCCTGGGAGAGCTGTTCGGCGAGGTCTTCGAGTTCGCCGATGTCGCGCAGCGCCGCAGCCCCCTGCCCCATGCCCATCGGCTGATCGCCGGAGAAACGCTGCCCGCCGTCCCAGTCCAGGTCGGGGCGGGCCTCGCGCAGGGCGGCATCCATCTGGCCGAGCTGGTTCATCAGCTGCGGCGAACCGAACGCCTGCTGGGAGAGTTCGGCCAGCTCCGCCTGCTGCTCGGGGGTCAGCGAGTTGAAGAACTGCTGGGCGGCGGCACTGCGTCGGGCCAGCGCGTCGATCAGCTCCTCGGTGTTCTCCGGATTCTCCGGGAAGTACTCACCGTGTTTGGTCATGAAATCGTCGAACTGCTCGGTGGTGTCCTCGCCGCGGTTGTGGGCGTCGAGCAGCTCGTTGAGGTCGCCGAGCATGTCCGAGATCCGCTGCCGGTCCTGCTCGTTGGCGCCGGACAGCGCCTCCTTCATCCCGGCGAAGCGCTGGTCGAGCATCTCCCGGCCCAGCAGGTCGCTGATCTGCTGGTACTTCTCCCGGGCCTGCTGCGAACGCCAGTCGTAGTTCTGCAGTTCCCGGACGGCCTGCGCGGTGGAGGCCGGCAGGTTCTCGATCTGCATCTCGGCGATCCGGGCGTCGTCGTCGAGGTCGCGGGCGAGCTGTTTGCGCTCCTCGAGGACGGCGTCGTCGAGCAGTTCCCGGATCTGGTTGAAGGTGCCGTCGAGGTTGTTGCGCTGCAACAGTTCCCGGCGCCGCCGGTTGGCCATCTCGGCCAGCCGGTCCAGGCCGGTGGTGGACGATCCGCCGCGCCGCAGATACTCGCGCAGGGCGCGTTCCGGGGACACCCCGGACATCACATCGTCGCCGATGTCGCGCAGGGCGTCGCGCAGATCCACCGGCGGGGCCAGCGGATCGGGCCCGCCGCTGTACCTCTGGTACCGGGAGCGGTGGAATCTGTTGTGCGCCATCAGTTCACTTCATCGTCGGATCACTCGGTCAGTCGTCGTCATCGGATTCGGCACGGTAGACGGTGCGGCCCGACTCGTCGGGTTCCTTGCCGATGCGCCGGGCCAGGAACAGGCCTTCGAGCGCCAGTTCCAGCGCGCTGGCCCGCTCGGCGTCGGCGGCGTCCAGGCGCTCGGCCACCTCGTCGACCACCGCGGCGGCGCCCGGATCATCGGCCACTGCGGCGAGCACCTCGGCGGCGGGCACCCGGTCGCCGGTGAGCACCTCACCGGATTCGAGGAGTTCGACCAGCGCGCGCATGTCGATGCCGGCCAGCTGGGCGCGGGCGGTGTCGGCGGTGGCCTTGCGCAGCAGATAGTCGAGGATCTCCAGCTCGCGACCCTCTTCGCCGGATTCGAACTCCACCTTGCCGCGCAGCACCTCGACCACCGATTCGAGATCCACCGGGCGGGCCACCGCCAGATCTTCACCGGTGACCGTGGCCCGGTGCAGGGCGGCCGCGGCCACCGTCTCGGCGCCGGCGATGGAGAAGCGCGCCGAGACGCCGGAGCGCTGGTCGATGGACGGATGATCGCGCAGGTAGCGGGTGAAGCGGGCGATGATCTCCACCAGGAACGCCGGCACCGAGGCCATCAGGTCGGCCTCCTGCTCGATCACGTCCACCTCCGCGTCGAGTTCGAGCGGATAGTGGGTGCGGATCTCGGCGCCGAAGCGGTCCTTGAGCGGGGTGATGATGCGGCCGCGGTTGGTGTAGTCCTCCGGGTTGGCGCTGGCCATGACCAGCACGTCCAGCGGCAGCCGCAGGTTGTAGCCGCGCACCTGGATGTCGCGCTCCTCCATCACGTTGAGCATCGACACCTGGATGCGCTCGGCCAGGTCGGGCAGCTCGTTGACCACGATGATGCCGCGGTGGGCGCGCGGGATGAGTCCGAAGTGGATGGTCTCCGGATCGCCCAGGCTGCGGCCCTCGGCCACCTTCATCGGATCGATGTCGCCCACCAGGTCGGCCACCGAGGTGTCCGGGGTGGCGAGTTTCTCGCTGTAGCGCTCGCTGCGATGGCGCCACTCGATGGGCAGCTCGTCGCCGAGTTCGGCGGCACGGCGCTGCGACTCGGGCAGGATCGGGCTGTACGGGTGCTCGTCGAGCTCGGAACCGGCGATCACCGGGGTCCACTCGTCGAGCAGGGCGGTCAGGGTGCGCAGCAGACGGGTCTTGCCCTGGCCGCGCTCACCGAGCAGCACCACGTCGTGGCCGGCGATCAGGGCCCGTTCGAGTTGCGGGATCACCGTGTCCTCGAAGCAGACGATGCCCTCCCACGGGTCGGCGCCCGCGCGGAGCGCGGCGAGCAGGTTGTGCCGGATCTCGTCGCGGACGTCGCGCTGCTGGTGCTGCGCTGCGCGCAGTTCACCGACCGTCGACGCGGTCGGGGCGGGGGTGGTGCCGGAGGTGTTCGCTGTCTCAGAAGCCACGAATCCAACCTACCCGGCCCCGTCCGGCCGCGCCGCCTCCTCAGGGCAGGGATCCCCCGGCCCGGGGATGTTCAGTGCAGGGCGACGATCAGCCGAGGGTGATCGGCTGCGGGGAGGTGCGTGGCTCGGCGGAACCGCTGTCGGTGACCGCACCCCAGCAGAGGACCCCCAGATCGGTCTTCTGCGCGCAGACGGTGCTGTCCTTCATGCTGATCGAGCGGACGTCGATCAGGTCGTGCACCTGGGCCGCCGTGGAGACCGGGGTGTCCTTGCTGAACTCGCCGTTGCCCACCTGGCCGTAACTGTTGTTGCCCAGGCAGTAGACCGCGCCGGTCGCCGTGGTCGCGCAGACCGTGCGGACGTCGACGGCGACGTTCTTGGGCTCCGGGATCCCGGTGATCTCCATCGGCACGGTGACCGGCTCGTTGGCGGTCACGCCGTAACCCCAGCAGTAGAGCTTCTGATCGGAGACCGCGCAGGTGCTCATCTTGTAGAGCGGCTTGTCGTCGTCGCCGGTCTGCGTCACCACGCCCATGGCCACCGACGACACCACGCCCAGGTTGCCCACCTTGGACGGGGTCGGCCGCGGCTGGCTCGCGCCGCCGCCGAGCTGACCGCTGCTGTTGTCGCCCCAGCAGTACAGGTCGTGGTTCACCAGCAGCGCGCACACCGAGGCGGCGCGGGTCACGATGGTCTCCGGCGCGGCCGGCAGGTTCACCTTCACCGGCTCCTTGACGTTGTCGCCCTTGGTGCCGTTGCCCACCTGACCCGCCGTGTTGTAGCCCCAGCAGTAGACGGCGTCGGCGCCGTCGTCGCCGGCGATGGCGCAGCTGGTCCCCCAGTCGGTGACCACCGCGCGCACCTCGCTCAGGCCGGGCACCTCGAACGGCGACATCCGGTCCGAGGTGGCGCCGTCGCCCACCTCACCGGCGGCATTCGAGCCCCAGCAGTAGGCCTTGCCGTCGGCGGCGGCGCACACCGTGGTGCGGTACGACTCGCCGCTCTGGTCGTAGTAGCTGCCCAGGTTCACGGTGGTCACCGAGTCGAGACCGTTCACCACGGCCGGACTCTGCCGGGTGGTGGTGGTGCCGTCGCCGAGCTGGCCGTTGGTGTTCTGGCCCCAGCAGTACAGCTGCTGGTCCTTGATCGCGCAGCTGCTCACCGAGTTGGTGGCCACCTGCAGGTCCGGGAACGAGAGGACCGGTGTGCCGTCGTCGTCCGACGAGGACGGCCACCACAGCGGCGCGGTGCCGCCGACCACGGCGATCACCGCGATCACCGCGGCCAGCATGATCCACTTGCCCTTGCCGCCCTTGCGTTTGGTGCCACCGGCGGCTCCGGCGTTCTGCCCGGCCAGGCCGTACTGCGGCGCCCCGTAGCCCGGCGCGCCCGGATACTGCTGCGGCCCTGACGGGAACTGTTGCGGCGGCGGCTGATTGGGGCCCGAGCCCATCGGCGGGACGGACTGGTAGCCCGGCGCCGGCGAGACGGGGCCCGCGTACTGGGGTGCCGGCGAGTGCAGCGCCGGAGAGTTGGGGGCCGAGACCGGGCCCGATCCCGGATACTGCTGCGGTCCCGAACCGGGCGCCCCGCCGGGCGCCGGAGCGATGGTCGTGGCGACTCCGGCCTGGGTGTGCCCGAGCGCGCGGGTGAACTCGGCCGCGAACGTGCTGACGTCGGGATAGCGCTCGGCGGGGTTCTTGGCCATCGCCCGCAACAGCACCGGGGCGATCGGCGCCAGAGACGCGTTCACCGAGGCCAGCGACGGCGCGGGCTGCTGGAGGTGGGCCATCATCACGCCCGAGGAGGTGTCGGCCTTGAACGGTGCGCTGCCGGCCAGCAGCTGGTAGGTGGTGCACGCCAGCGAGTACTGATCGCTGCGGGCGTCGGCGGCCCGTCCGCTGATCACCTCGGGAGCAGTGAAGGCCATGGTGCCGACCACCGAGTTCACCGCGGTCAGCTGCGGGGAGTCGGCCAGCTTGGCGATCCCGAAGTCGAGCAGGGTCGCCCGCTTGACGGTGCCGTCCGGGTTGCGGGTCACCACGATGTTGGCGGGCTTGATGTCGCGGTGCACCACGCCGCGGCCGTGCGCGTAGTCCAGGGCGTCGCCGACCTGGGTGAGCACCTGGCCCACCTCGATCGGGGTGAGCCGAACATGGGTCAGGTCGTCGCCGTCGACGTGGTTCATGGTGAACCAGGGACGGTCGCCGTCGATCCCGTAGGCGTAGACGGTGACGATGCTCGGGTGGTCGAGGGCGGCCACCGTGCGCGCCTCATTGGAGAAGCGCTGGGCGAAGTCGGCGTTGGACGAGCCGGCCACCGAGACGACCTTCATGGCCTCCCGCCGCCCGAGCTGCGGGTTCTCGACGAGGTAGACCTCGCCCATGCCGCCGCTGCCGAGCAGGTCGATGACGCGGTAACCGGCGATGGTGGACCCAGGTTCGGCAGGCACAGCCACTCCTTCGGACGGATTCGTACGCAGTGGGCTAAACCTACCCCTCAGCCGCGCAGGTGGTCACAGGGATGGCATTCGTTCGGCAGACACCCGGTCATCGGCCCGGCCGGGGTCGATGCCGCGGATAAGCGCACGAATCGGGTAGCGGAAAGGGGCCTGGGGCCCACTTCCGCTACCCGATCGCGGCGGCAGTCCCGATGTCAGGCGTAAGGGTCGACCAGACCGTGCGGCCCCACCGGGTGATCGCCGCGCAGAGTGACCCGGTGCATGACGCGGTGCTCGGTGTAGTCGCGGTTCGCGTAATGCGCGGTGCTGCGGTTGTCCCACAACACCAGATCGCCGAGAGTCCAGCGGTGCCGGACGATGTGCTCGGGTTTGGTCAGGTGCGCGTAGAACAGGTCGAGCAGGTGCCGGCTCTCCGCATCCGAGACGCCCTCGATGTGCGAGGTGAAGCCGGGGTTGACGAAGAGCGCCTTGCGGCCGGTCTCCGGATGTACGCGCACCACCGGATGTCGCACCGGCTGCAGCTCGGTCACCTGACTGCCGTCCCACACATTGCCCTGACCCGACCGCCGCCGGCGCAGGTAGTAGCCGAACTCGCGGTTGCCGTCGTGGACGGCCACCAGCTCGTCGGCCAGCCTTCGCACCGGTTCGGCGAGCGAGGCGTAGGCCGCCTCACCGTCGGCCCAGTTGGTGTCGCCGCCGGTCTGCGGCAGCACCACCGGGCGCAGCACCGAGACCGCCGGCGGAGTCGGCATGAAGGTGACGTCGGTGTGCCAGACGTCGGCGAATCCTCCGTCGGCGCTGTCGAGCTCATAGATCTCGTCGGGCACGTCGCCGCTGTCCCACACCGGATGGCCGAAGGTCACCTCGCCGAGCCGCTGCGCGAACCGCACGTGCTCGGCGTCGTCGATGAACTGTCCGGGCAGAACCAGCATCTTGAACTCGGCCAGCGCCAGCCGCACCGCCGAGATCTGTGCATCGGTCAGCGCCGTCACGTCCAGTCCGGGGAGCTGCGCACCGATGTGCGGCCCCAGCCGGCGCACATCCAGTTCCACACCCGTGCGGGGAGAAGCCGCCGCCGAGATCTCGCCGGCCGGCCCCGGCCCGGCCTTCCTCACCTGAACCGTCATCGCCTGTCACCTCTCCTCTCCTGCGCCGCAGCGGATTTCACCGCAGCCGAAATCTCTGCCCGCAGCTCGACGAAGTCGCGCCGCTCACGAAGCTCATCCGGGTCGACGTCAGTGCGCGGCAGCGTGGACCGGATGTCGCGCGCCACCGTTCCGGGCCGCCCCGAGAGCACCACGATCCGCGAACCGAGGAACGCGGCCTCCTCCGGCGAATGCGTGACGAAGACGGTGGTCCGGCCGGACTCGGCGTCCACCTCGCGGACGTCGGCCTGGAGGCGTTCGCGGGTCAACGCGTCGAGCGCGCCGAACGGCTCGTCCATCAGCAGCAGCGAGGTGGGCACGGCCAGCGCGCGGGCGATCGCCACCCGCTGCTGCTGGCCGCCGGAGATCTCCCAGATCCGCCGGTCGTAGGTGCCGGCCAGGCCCACCCGGTCGAGCAGTTCGTCGGCCCGGTCGCGCCGCTCCGCGCGCGGCACGCCGGCGTACTTGAGCGCCAGGGACACGTTGCCGCCCACCGTCTTCCACGGGAACAGCCGGGCCTGCTGAAAGACCACCCCGGAGCTGTGGCCGGGCACCGGCGGCGCACCGTCCACCTGCACGGTGCCGTCGGTGGGCGGCTCGAAGCCGGCCACCAGCCGCAGCAGCGTCGACTTGCCGCACCCGGACGGGCCCACCAGCACGACGAAGTCCCCGGCCGGGATCTGCAGGTCCACCGGACCCAGCGCACGCACGCGGTTGTCGCCGCGCCCGTACTCGCGGACGGCCCCGCTGATCGAGACCGCGCCGCGGGCCGGGGCGGCCGGGGCGGCGGCCGGATCCGAGTCAGTTGATGTTGTCGAAGACACCGGGAAGTCCTTCCGTGTAGATCGCCGCGGAGAAGTCCGCCAGCGGCGGCACCGACGGGATCTGGTTCTGGTCCTTGAGGAACTGCGCCGCGCTGTGCACCGCCTCGGCCACATCGCCGGGCTTGCCCTGCGTGCCGAGCCATTCGGGCGAGGTGAGCTGCTCGATCGTCAGGAAGGTGCCCTGCGCCAGCTGCGCAGCCGCATCCTCCTCGTCGGTGCCGATCTCGGCGGCCACCGCCGCCGCGGCGGCCTTCGGATCCGAGTGGATCAGCGCCAGGGCGCGGGCCTGCACCTTGCGCCAGGCGTCCACCACCTCGGGTTTGCTCTCGATGATCTCCGTCGACGCCACCCCCAGGTCCAGCGTCGGCTTGCCGTTGCCGGCCAGCTCCCGGCTGGAGATGATCTGCTTGCCGTCCTTGCGCACCTCGTCGAGGGTGGGCAGCCAGGTGTACACCGCGTCGATGTCCTTGCGTTGCCAGGCCGCATACGAGGCCTGCGGCTGCAGGTCGACGATGTCGACCTCTGAGGGGTTCACGCCGGCCTGCCGCAGCGCGGTCAGCAGACTGTAGTGCGAGGTCGACGCGAACGCCGTCGCCACCCGCTTGCCACGCAGATCGGCCACCTTCTCGATGCCGGTGCCGTTGCGGGCGATGAGCGCCTCGTTCTCGCCGGCCACGTCCAGCACGAAGGCGATCTGGTAGCCGATGTGCAGGTCGGCCAGCCCGCGGGCGACCGGCGCCGAGCCGATGGCGCCGAAGTCCACCTTCTTGGCGACGAAGGCGGTGTTGATGTCGGCGCCCGAATCGAACTTGGTCCACTCGATGTTGTAGTCCGGCAGCGCTTCTTCGAGCCACCGCTTGTTCTTCACCACCAGGTCGCCGCTCGGGAAGGTCTGGTAGGCCAGCCGGATGGTGGGCTTGTCCGGGTCGTAGCCGGGTTTGGAGATGGCGCACGCCGTGGCCGCGACCAGGACGGCCACAGCGAGCAGTACGGCCAGGAGTCCACGGCGGACGGCGCCGGAGGGTTTGGGGGCAGTCATCGTCTCAGACCTTTCCGCGCCACGGCACCAGCCGTCGCTCCGCCAGCCGCAGCAGACCGTCGATGACCAGACCCGACAGTCCGATCGCGACGATGCCGACGAGCACCACCGGGGTGTTGTTGTAGTTGGAGGCGTCCTTGACCACGCCGCCGATGCCGGGGATGCCGTTGAAGAGCTCGGCCGCCACCACCGACGAGTAGGCCAGGCCGACGGCCAGCCGGATTCCGGTGAAGGTCTCCGGCAGAGCCGAGGGCACCACCACGTCGGCGAGCACCTGCCGTCGCGAACCGCCCAGGGCCACTGCGGCTTCGGTGAGGGCCTTGGGGGTCGCGGCGACCGCGGCCGTCGTGGCCACCGCCGCCGGCGGCAGCGCCGACAGCGCCAGCAGGGTGATCTTGGGCGACTCGTCGATGCCGAGCCAGATCACCAGCAGGAAGAAGTAGGCCAGCGGCGGCAGTGCGCGCAGGAAGGTGAGCCACGGTTCGACCAGCCGGCGCAGCCAGGGCACCGTGCCCATCGCCACGCCGATCGCCACACCGGCGCCGATACCGATCAGCACGCCGAAGAAGACCCGGCGCAGCGTCATGTACAGGTGCTCCCACAGCAGGTAGCCGCCGTAGCCGCGGACCCCGTCGTGGGTGGTGGAGGTGTCGATGAAGGCCTGCCAGACCTTCCCGAGCGGTGGAACGAAGGTCTCGGTCCAGATCCCGCTGACCGCGGCGAGCTGCCACAGTCCGAGGAAGACCAGTACCGATGCGAGCGGCAGGCCGACACCGGTGGCCACCCGCCGCCACAGCGGCGTGCGGTCACCGCGCCCGGTGCCGATGTCCGGCTCTGCCGGCGCCTCGGCGAAGACGCCCGCCGACGCTGAAGATATCGAAGTCACCCGCTAGTAGTACGCCGGTGCCCGACCGGCCGACCATCGTTGCGCGCGCCGTGATCCGAACCCGCCGATCGGCGGGACACGGCGCGCCGGTCTGTGCCGGTCACCTGCACGTCTGCGCTCCGGAATCGCCATCGGTGGGCGCCGACGGGGTCTAGCGTGAAAGCCGTCGACACACCAGCCTCACCGGGAGCCACCATGACCTACACCGCCCTGGACCTGTACTCCGACGGCCTCGACTTCCTCACCGGAATCGTGCACGGCACCGACGCGCAGACCTGGCGGCAGGACTCGCCGTGCGCGGGCTGGACCGCCCTGGACGTGCTCGGTCACGTCTGCGATGCGACGAGTGCGGGCACCCGCATCCTGGCCGGTGAGCAGTTCGAGTTCACCGCCCATCAGCCGCCGTCCGAGGCCGTCGACGGCGAGCCCGCCGCGGTCTGGGATGCCCTTGCCGCACAGGCCCGCAGCGCGCTCGACGGGGTCGACGATCTCGACCGGGTGGTGCAGTCGCCGATGGGGCCGCGCACGGTGGCCGAAGGACTCTCGTTCCCGGCGGCCGATCTGTTTCTGCACGGCTGGGACATCGCCGCCTCCGGCGGGCGGTCCGTGACCATCCCCTCGGCGGCGGTGGGCTTCATCGACGCGATGTTCGACGGTCTGCCCGACGAGGCGGTGCGCCGGCCCGGGGTCTTCGGTCCGGCCGTGACCCCGCCCGAGGGAGCCACGCCCACCGAAGCCCTGATGGCCCGCTGCGGGCGTGACCCGCGACTGTCCTGACCTGCGCCCGTCCTGACCCGGTGCCGCGCCGTCGGCAGCCGTCCGGTCAGCCGGCCGGGAACTCCCCGTCGAGATAGAACCAGCGGCCGCCGTCGCGGACGAAGCGGCTGTGCTCGTGGAGTTCTCCGCGCCCGCCCGGTCCGCGGTAGACGGCGGTGAACTCGACGATGCCGTCGGCGTCGAAGGGTCCGCCCGCGGCGGTCGCGTCGATGCGCAGATGCAGCCAGCGCAGGCCGTCGTCGAGGTCGAGGACGGCCGGACGGGTGGACGGATCCCAGGTGGCCCGCAGATGGTCGGCGTCGCCGAGCGCGAAGGCGGTGAACCGGCTGCGCATCAGGGCCTCGGCCGTCGGCGCCGGCCGCCCCTCCCCGAGTCCGGTCAGGTAGCGACCGCAGCACAGCGCCAGGGTCTCCCCGCTGCCGCATGGACATCTCTTCTGCGCAGTCACGGTGCCCACGGTAGGGCACCGGCTCTTGACAGCCGACCGAGACCGGTGTCATGGTTAGTTAGTCAACTAATGAACCGATCCACAGGGGACTGATCATGATCGAGGAAGGGCGGGCGATCTTCCAGCAGATCGCCGACAACATCGCCGACTCGATCATCGACGGCACGCTCGACGAGGAGACCCGCGCGCCGTCGACGAACGAGTTGGCGGCCTTCTACCGGATCAACCCGGCGACCGCCGCCAAAGGCATCAACCTGCTGGTTGACCAGGGTGTGCTGTACAAACGTCGCGGCATCGGCATGTTCGTCGCCGCCGGTGCGCGGACCGAACTGCTCCGCCGCCGGCAGGCCACCTTCACCGACCACTACCTCGAACCGCTGCTCGGCGAAGCCCGCCGGCTCGGACTGACCCCGGCAGACGTGATCGACCTGATCAGCCGGCGCACCGGGGACGGCACCTCCCCGCAGTCCGCAGCATCCGATTGACCTCTTCGAAAGGAGCGCAGTCACATGACCACCGACTCCCCCACCACCGGACGACCGGCCGACGCGCCCGCAGTCAGCGTGCGCGGTCTGGTCAAACGATTCGGCGGCAACACCGTCCTCGACGGCGTCGACTTCGACCTGCAGCCCGGCGTGATCTGCGGGCTCTTCGGCCGCAACGGCGCCGGCAAGACCACGCTCATGTCCATCCTCACCGCGCAGGGCTTCGCCAGCTCCGGGCAGGTGACGGTCTTCGGGCAGGCGCCCTACGAGAATTCGGCCGTGCTGCCGCGGATGTGCTTCGTCCGGGAGAACCAGAAGTACCCCGACGATGCCCGGCCCCAGCACGCCTTCGAGATCGCCCGGCTGTTCTACCCGAACTGGTCCGACGAGCTCGCCGCGCAACTGGCCGACGAATTCAATCTGCCGATGTGCACCCGCATCAAGAAGCTCTCCCGCGGCCAGCTCTCCGCGGTCGGGGTGATCATCGGGCTCGCCTCGCGCGCCGACATCACCTTCTTCGACGAGCCCTATCTGGGACTCGACGCGGTGGCCCGGCAGATCTTCTACGACCGGCTGCTCGCCGACTACGCCGAACATCCGCGCACCGTGCTGCTCTCGAGCCACCTCATCGACGAGATCGCCGACATCATCGAACGCGTGCTGGTGGTGGACGGCGGACGGATCACCGTCGACGCCGACGCCGACGATCTGCGTGAGCGGGCGTTCACCGTGATCGGCAACGAGGACGCGGTGAACAGCTTCGTCGCCGGCCGCGACGAACTGCACCGCGAACGGATGGGACCGATGGCCTCGGCCACGGTGCTCGGCACGCTCAGCGGCGAGGACCGGACCCGTATCGCCGACCTCGGACTCAGCTCCGGACCGGTATCCCTGCAGGAACTGATCGTCCGGCTCACCCAGCACAACGCCGACGGACCGCTCGCCGCGGCCGCCGCCGAGAAGGGAGCACTGCGATGACCGCCGCCGTTGCGGACCGACCGGCCCGCACCCCCAACCGGACCCTCACCGTGGTCCGCATGCAACTGATCAACCGGCAGACCTTCCTCTGGCTGCCGCTGATCATCCTGCTGTCGTCGTTCGCGATCTCGCTGGCGATCTACGGGATCATCGCCTACACGGTGGGCGACGACGGCCGCGACCCCATCTACGGCGGCGGCTCACAGGCCCCGCTCTGGTACTTCGCCGCCGTCGGCGTACAGGCGCTGACGCTGAGTTTCCCGTTCTCCCAAGCGGTCAGCGCCACCCGTCGCGAGTTCTACCTGGGCACACTGCTCACCGCCGCACTGAGCGCACTGGGACTGTCGCTGATCTACCTGATCGGCGGGCTGATCGAAAAGGCCACCGACGGTTGGGGTTTCGACGGCTACTTCTTCTACCTGCCGTGGATCTGGGACCAGGGGCCGGCCGTGGCCACCCTGCTGTTCTTCGTGGTCTCGATGTTCGCGTTCATGCTCGGCTTCTGGGCGGCCACCATCTACAAGCGGTTCGGGATGCTGGGCGTGATCCTGACCATCGTCGGGATTCTGCTCGCCCTGGTGGTGGCCGCGGTGGCGATCACCGGCAGCCGGACATGGGCCGGCGTGGGCCGCTGGCTGGCCGGCGTGGAGCCGCTGACGGTGTGCGGGATCGTGGTGCTGGTGGCCGTGGTCCTGGGCGGAGCGTCGTACCTGACGCTGCGCCGGACGTCCCCGTAGAACTGCAGGGCCGTTGGAATCGGCGTGGGTTCTCGGTGGTCGAGTTTCCAGCGAGGCCCTGGCCGGGGCCGCCTACCCGTCGAGTCGGCCGCGGATCTCGGCGCGGAGACGCGTCATCCGACTGTCCAGATCAGCGGCGGTGTCGGCGGCTTCGGCCAGCTCTCCGAGGAGGCCGGGCGGGACGGCGGCGTCGTACTTGTAATAGATCTGGTGCTCGACGCCGGCCCAGAAATCCATGGCGATGGTGCGGATCTGGAGTTCGACCGGGATCTGCTCGGTCCGGTCGGACAGATACACTGGGATCGCGATAGTCAGGTGCAGGCTGCGGTAGCCGTTCGGTTTCGGCCGGGCGATGTAGTCCTCCACCTCGAGCACGGTGATGTCGGACTGCGTGGTCAGGATCTCCTTGATCCAGTACACGTCGGAGACGAACGGGCACACCACCCGAACCCCGGCGATGTCCTGAACCGCCGCGGCGACCTCCTCCAGGGAGCCGTCCGCGCCGCGTTTGCGCGCCTTGTCGACGATGCTCTGCGACGATTTGAGGCGGGAGCGGACGTGCTCGATCGGGCTGTGGTCGTAGGTTTCGGCGAACTCTTCGCGCAGGATGTCGATCTTGGTGGTCAGCTCGTCGATGGCGAACTTGTACCGCAGGCGGAACATGTTGAGCTCGCGCCAGAAGCCCTGCAGCTGGTCGCGGGACTGAGCGAGGGTCTCCAGGACGGTCGCCAGCTCCGGCGCCGTCTGGCCGTTCGCCAGGTCCGGCGGCGCTGAGCGGGCCGCGGCCTCGGTCTAGGGCGAATCATCTGCAGAAGCCATGGGTTCGACGATACTGATCGCCGCGAATGCCCGGCCGGCGAGGCGAGCCCGCCCGGCAGCCCAGGAAAAGAACAGTCCCTGGCCGAGATGCTCTCGACCAGGGAATGTCGAACCGTTCGGCGTTGCCGCCAGGCCGAACAGGCTCAGGCGTTGACGCGCTCGCGCTTGGCAGCCTCCCGCGCCAGGAAACGGTCGCGCTGCTCCTCGAACCGCGCCGCGTCCTTGTCGGTCTGCTCCAGGTATGCGGCGAGTTCTTCGCGTGCCTTCTCGCCGCGAGCGCCGAAGTCGGTGCGCTCGAAGATGCCCCACTTGCGCATGACCGGCCACACGACGTCGTCGAGGTGCTGGCGGATGTCGTACACGCCGTGCTTGGCCATGATCAGACTCATCCGCCGGAAGTTGGGCATGCCGATGCCCGGCATGTCGAAGTTGGTGACCACCGAGGTGATCGCCTCCATCGCCTGGTCGGGCGCCAGATCGAGCGCTGCCGCACAGAGGTTTCGGTAGAAGATCATGTGCAGGTTCTCGTCGGCGGCGATGCGCTGCAGCATCTTGTCGGCGATGGGATCGTTGCAGGCCTTGCCGGTGTTGCGGTGGCTGACGCGGGTGCCGAGCTCCTGGACGGTCACGTACGCCACTCCGCGGAGCAGTCCGTTCAGATCGTCGGAGTGGGCGCCCTTGGTCATGTTCGTCATCCGGTCGTTCTCGAGCGCGACCGGATCCACCCCGCGCGTCACGACCAGATAGTCGCGCATCACGATGGCGTGACGGTTCTCCTCGGCGGTCCAGCGGCCGACCCACGTACCCCACGCGCCGTCGGGCGAGAAGTATTCGGTGATCTCCCGGTGGTACGACGGCAGATTGTCTTCGGTCAGCAGGTTGAGCGTCATCGCAGCCTTGGCGACCTCGCTCAACTGCGACTGTTCCGGATCCCAGTCCTCGCCGCCCATCGCCGCGAAGTTGCGCCCCTCCTCCCACGGGACGTAGTCGTGCGGATGCCAATCGCGCGCAAGGGACAGGTGCCGATTCAGTTCCTTCTCGGCGACGGGTTCCAGTTCGGTGAGCAGTTGGAGTTGAGTCAGATCCTCTGGCACGGGCTGGTGCCTCCTGGTCCTGGAGATTGAGTGTGACGTACCGCACACTAGGCCACCTGGTGTCGCCCCGCAACCGCGCGACACGAATCAACCTTTCGATGGAAGCGGGGCCGGTCCGGTCGCGTTAGCGTCGTCGTCATGTCTGCTGAAAATGACTCGCGCGCCGGCGTGCCGACTGCCGTCTCACCTCCGGATCCGGGCCGCAAGCGCTGGGCGGCGCTCGTGGTGCTCGCGGTGGGGCTGGCGATGATCGTCATGGACGGCACCATCGTCGCGGTCTCGCTGCCCACCATGATCAACGATCTGCACCTGGATCTGACCGACGCGCAATGGGTCAATTCGCTGTACTCGGTGGTCTTCGCGGCCCTGCTGCTGACCGCCGGCAGCCTCGGTGACCGGGTGGGACGACGACGGCTGTTCATCGGCGGCATCGTCTTCTTCATCGCCGGCAGCATCTGGGCGGCCAGCGCCGACGACGTCACCAACCTGATCAGTGCCCGCGTGATTCAGGCGATCGGCGGCGCGGCGATCCTGCCGTCGACGCTGTCCACGGTCAGCGACACCTTCCGGGGCAAGAGCCGCGCGGCGGCCTTCGGCGTCTGGGGCGCGGTGATCTCCGGTGCCGCGGCACTGGGCCCGCTGCTGGGCGGCTGGCTCACCAGCAGCTTCTCCTGGCGCTGGATCTTCTGGGTAAACGTGCCCGTCGGTGCCGTGCTGGTGATCGCCGCGATCTTCCTCGTCCCGGAGACCAAGGCCGCGAACAGGGGCCGCGGCTTCGACGTCGACGGCCTGCTCCTGTCGGCGATCGGGTTCGGTGCGCTGGTGTTCGCCGTGATCGAAGGCTCCACCCTCGGCTGGTGGACGCCGCTGGCCGACCTGCACCTGTTCGGCCTGACGTGGAGCAAGGACATGCCGATCTCCATCGTGCCGATCCTGCTGGTGGTCGCGCTGGCGGCGCTGGTGCTGTTCGTATTCTGGGAGCGGCACCGGGCGCGGGTGCACCGCTCGGCGCTGCTCGATCTCCACCTGTTCCGCATCTCGACCTTCAGCTGGGGCAACGTCGCCGCCATGATGATCGCCATCGGCGAGTTCGGGCTGATCTTCGTCCTGCCGCTGTACCTGGTGAACGCCGTCGGGCTCGGCACGCTCAACACCGGCTTCGTGATGGCCGGCATGGCGGCCGGTGCCTTCGTCTCCGGTGCCATGGCCCGTCATCTGGCCGCCCGGATCGGTGCCACCGGCACCGTGCTGGTGGGCCTGGTCCTGGAGGTGATCGGCGTGCTGCTGCTCGCGATCACCGTCACCGTCGAATCGTCGCCGTGGTCCATCGCCGGGATCCTGCTGATCTACGGCGTGGGTCTGGGTCTGGCATCGGCGCAGCTGACCAGCACCGTGCTGCGCGACATCCCGCTGGACGCCTCCGGTCAGGGATCGGCCACCCAGAGCACCGTCCGGCAGGTGGGTTCGGCCTTCGGTTCGGCCGTGGCCGGCGCAGTTCTGTCGGTGGCGCTCGGGCACGCACTCAGCCGCGTCACCGGCCCGGCCGCGGAGATGGCCTCGGCCACCCGGGAATCGGCCGGCGGCGTCATCGCCCGCCTGCGTACCCGTGACGGCACCGACCAGATGGTCGCCGAATTGTCCAAGGCGTTCTCCGATGCGACCAGCTGGACGCTCTACGCGACAGCAGGCGCCCTGGCGCTCGGGCTGATGGCCGCGTCGATGGTGTGGTGGGTCAGCCGCCGGACCGTCCCCGCCGAGAGCCTCGCCGAGAGCTGAGCGGCGGTCAGGACCGGGGGCACTCGCTGGTGGCCGGCGTGCCCTGCAGGCGGGCGTCGAGCCACTGCATCGCCTCTGGGTAGGCGATCACCGCGGCCGACAGATGCTCGCCGGGCACCTCCCGGTACACCGCGTCTGCGCCGAGTTTGCACTGCTCGGCGTACAGGTTGCGGGCGCCCTGCACCGGGATCCAGATCTCGTTGGCGCCGTGGTAGATGTACAGCGGCAGGTCGGATTTGGTGCCGGGCATCTGCGTGGCCCGATAGACCTTCTCGGCCACCTCGGAGTTGAACGGGTCCTTGTCCTTCGACAGCACCTGCGCCGGCAACTGGAACGGGGCGGCGACACCGTAGTCGTCGCCGCAGGAGTTCTTGAACGACGACGTCGCCAGCCACCGACCCAGGTTGTTCGTCAGCTCCAGAATCTCGGGCCGCTCGCGGGCCACCCCCAGCGTCCCGGCGAGCATCACACCGGTGGCGATGTTGGCGTTCATGGCCCCGGCCAGGAGCCGGAAGTCTGCGGGCACACCGCCGAGGGCGGCGCCCACCATCCGGTCGGTCAGGTCGGGGGCGTACTCGCCGAGCACCTTCGCGGCGCCGTTGGTGGCGATCGCACCGCCGGAATAGCCAGTCAGGGCCACCTTGCTGTCGGCGTACTTCTTCGGTGCGTACCTGGCGGCAGCCCGAATCGAATCGAGTACGACGTGCCCGGCGAGAGTCGGCTCGGCGTAGGCCTGCCGCGGACCTTCGTGGTCGGGGATGATCACGGTGTAACCGCGCGCGAGTGCCAGCTGGGTGGTCGGCGGGAATAGGTCGGTCTTGTTGGTCCTGTCCGACAGGCCGTGAGCAAGGGTGTAGCCCGCCGTGCACTCGTGGCCCAGGCCGTTGATCGGCACGTTGTTCACCAGGATCGGCCGCGGTCCGGCGCCCTTCCACGGGGCGCGGGGCTCGATCACCGTCGCCGTCCCGAAGATCGGCTGCCCCTGGACGTCGGTGGAGCGGAACTTCAGCATGCGTGCGCTGCGGAGGGGGACGGTCACCAGGAATCCGGCGGTGCCGGTGACGTCCCGGGTGGCCAGGACCTCGCCGTTGGCCCGCTTGTCCAGACTGCGCGGCCAGCGATCGAACATCGGATCGCCTACCGGATCGGGCAGCGTGGCCGCGCGCAGCTCGAGCGTGGAATGGGAGTAGCCCGATGCCTGGGCGCGCTGCGGGATCCGCTTCAGGTGCGGAATGTCGGCGGGCGGCACCAGCTGGTCGACGCCGTCGATCACCTCGCCGGGCAGCGGCCGCAAGTTCGGCGGGGTCGGCCGGGCGGGCTCGGCGTGGCTCGGGGCGATGGCCGGGCCGGCGAGCAGCACAGCCGCGGTGGCCACCAGGGCACGAGCAACGGAACGGCGCATTACACCGACTTTATCGGCTATTGCTTCGGTTGTATCCCCCGTGCGGGTATCGATCGTGCGAATATCGCTCCGGCGGCGGCTCCGCGGCCCGCGTCTCGAGACCCGGCGCCCGACGGGCCCCGCTTGTTCTTGCTGGTCGAGTGCCCGACGGGGCCGCACGTTTCATTGCTGGTCGAGTGCCCGACGAGGCGCTAGCCGAGACGGGCGTATCGAGACCACGCGCGCGGCCCGGCAGGGGCCTCGATACACCGCCCTCGTACCTCGGGCGGCACTCGGCCACCAACAAAAGCCGCACGATTCATTGCTGGTCGAGTGCCCGACGAGGCGCCAGCCGAGGCGGGTGTATCGAGACCACACACGATCCGCCGAGGGCCGCGCTTGTTCTTGCTGGTCGAGTGCCCGACGAGGCGCTAGCCGAGGCGGGTGTATCGAGACCAGGCGCGCGGCCCGGCAGGGGCCTCGATACACCGCCCTCGTACCTCGGACGGCACTCGGCCACCAAAGAAGGCCGCACGATTCATTGGTGGGTGTATCGAGACCACACACGGCCCGGCGGGGCCTCGATACGCCGCCCTCGTACCTCGGGCGGCACTCGGCCACCAAAGAAGGCGGCACTCGGCCACCAACAAGAGGCGCCACCAACGGTGAGGGCACTCGGCCATCACGGAAGGCAGCACTCGGCCGCCAAGGAAGACAGCAACGCGATGTCGGGGGGTCAGGAGGTGAGGGCGAGGTAGAGGGCCAGGGCGAGGCCGCCGAGACCGATGGCGACGCGGAGCGGACCGGCGGGCAGCCGGGAGACGACCGGCGGCCCCAGCCAGCCGCCCAGGAGACAGCCGACGCCCATCGCGGCCGCGGCCGCCCAGTGCACCGGACCCCAGACCATGAAGGCCACGGCGGCAACGGCATTGGCCACCCCCAGCAGCGCCGACTTGAGCAGGGTGGCGCGCCACAACGGCAGCGCCGTGGCCACCATGGCCAGCGCCAGGAAGATCACCCCGGCGCCCGCACCGAAATAGCCGCCGTAGATCGAGACCAGGAAGACCCCCGCCACCCACAGCACCGGCCGGTCCACACCGTGCGCGATCCACGCCCGCAGCCGCGGCTGCACCAGCAGCGCCAGCGAAGCCACCGCCACCAGATACGGCACCACGAAGCCGAACGCCTCATCCGGCGACACCAGCAGCACCAGGGCCCCGACCACACCGCCGGCCAGCGCGGCGAGCGCATCCCGGCCGAGCGAACGACCACCGTCGTCGGCCGTCAGCACCCGCCCCGACTTGGCGAAGCTCCCCACGCCGACGGCCACCAACGCCACCGTGTTGGTCACATTGGCCGACAACGGATCCAGGCCCACCGCCAGCAGCGCCGGGTAGCTCACCAACGACGCCATGCCGGTCACATAGCCCACCAGTCCGGCACCGAAACCGGCCGCGAGCAGGATCGCCAGATCGACGATGCTCACGGCCGGATCACGGTTCGCACGGGGTCACGCAGCCTTCCGGCGCGTCTGCGCTCAGTGCGCGAAGTGCCGGGAACCGGTGAGGTACATGGTGATTCCGGCCGCCTTGGCCGCCTCGATCACCTCGTTGTCGCGGACGCTGCCGCCGGGCTGGACCACCGCGCGCACGCCGGCGTCGATCAGCACCTGCAGGCCGTCCGGGAACGGGAAGAAGGCGTCGGAGGCGCCGACCGATCCGGACGCCCGATCACCGGCACGGTTGACCGCCAGGTGCGCCGAATCCACCCGGTTGACCTGGCCCATGCCCACGCCCACCGAGGCGCCGTCGTGCGCCAGCAGGATCGCATTGGACTTGACCGCACGGCATGCACGCCAGGCGAAGACCAGGTCGGCGAGAGTCTGCTCGTCGGCGGCCTCGCCGGTGGCCAGCGTCCAGTTGGCCGGGTCGTCGCCATCGGCGTCGATCACGTCACGGCTCTGCAGCAGCACGCCGCCGGAGATCGGCCGCAGCTCCACACCGGTCTCGGCGGGGGCCGGCGCGATCAGGATGCGCAGGTTCTTCTTGCGCGAGAGCACCTCGAAGGCGCCTTCGGCGTACGACGGCGCGATGATCACCTCGGTGAAGATCTCGGCGACCTGCTCGGCCATCTCGACGCTCACCTCGCGGTTCGCGGCGATCACCCCGCCGTAGGCGCTCACCGGATCGCAGGCGTGGGCCTTGCGGTGCGCCTCGGCGATATCGGCGCCCACCGCGATACCGCACGGGTTGGCGTGCTTGATGATCGCGACCGCCGGCCCGGCATGGTCGTAGGCGGCCCGCCGCGCGGCGTCGCCGTCGGTGTAGTTGTTGAACGACATCTCCTTGCCGTGCAACTGCTCCGCCTGCGCCAGCCCCGGCTCGCCGCCCACATACAGCGCGGCCCTCTGGTGCGGGTTCTCGCCGTACCGCAGCACCGCCTCGCGCTCCCAGGTGGCGCCGGTCCACACCGGGAAACCGTCCTCCTCGTCGGGCGCGACCACACTGCTCATCCAGGACGCCACGGCCACGTCGTAGTCGGCGGTGTGCCGGAAGGCCTTGGCGGCCAGTGCCTTACGCTCGGCCAGCGAGAAACCGCCGGCGCCGACGGCCTCGGCCACCGAGGCGTAGTCGGACGGGTCCACCACGACGGCGACCGACGGATGGTTCTTGGCGGCGGCACGCACCATCGACGGTCCGCCGATGTCGATCTGCTCCACACACTCGTCGGGCGAGGCGCCGGAGGCCACGGTCTGGGTGAACGGATACAGGTTGACGCACACCAGCTCGAACGGGGCGATGCCCAGCTCGTCGAGCTGACGCAGGTGATCGTCCTTGCGGGTGTCGGCCAGCACACCGGCGTGCACCCGCGGATGCAGCGTCTTCACGCGCCCCTCAAGGCATTCCGGGAAACCGGTCAGCTCGCTGACCTCGATCACCGGCACACCGGCGGCGGCGATGGTCTTGGCGGTGGACCCGGTGGACACGATCTCCACCCCGGCGGCCTGCAGCGCCGTGGCGAGCTCCTCGAGCCCGGTCTTGTCATAGACGCTGATCAGGGCCCGCCGGATGGTCCGGCGATCTGCAGATGCGTTCACGGGATGTATGCCTTTCGTCCATCGGTCACGACGCCACGCGCCACCACGGCCGCCACCACCGACGGCAGCAGCTCGCGTTCGACTTCTTTGATGCGCTCATGCAGGGATTCGACGGTGTCGTCATCGGCGACGGTCACCACCTGCTGAGCCAGAATGGGTCCGGTGTCGACGCCGTCGTCCACCAGGTGCACGGTGCAGCCGGTCACCTTGACGCCGTGCGCCAGCGCATCGGCCACCCCGTGCGCGCCGGGGAAAGCCGGCAGCAGGGCCGGATGGGAGTTGAGCACGTGCCCGCCGAATCGGCCGAGGAAGTGCGCGCCGAGGATCCGCATGAAACCGGCGGTGACCACCCACTCCGGCGCGAATCCGGCCACCGTCTCGGTCAGCGCAGCGTCCCAGGCCGTACGGTCGGCGTGATCGGCGGGGCGGCACACGCTCACCGGGACTCCTGCGTCGGCGGCGATGCCGACGGCGGCGCACTCACGATCGGACACCACCCCGGCGACCGCGAACGGCGCCTCGTCGGAGGCGGCGAGGATCGCGGCCAGCAGCGAGCCGGTACCGGATGCCATCACCACGACGGGCACACGGGAGTCCGGCAGGCTGTTCACGCCCTCAAGATTAGTCGCCGTCGGCGCCCCGGGACGACACCGGGTCGCCGGGCCGCTGATCTGCGGTGTCACCGGATCCGGGCAGGTCGTCATCGGCGAGGTGGTCGTCGACGAGGTGATCGTCGACGAGGTGGTCGGCTGGGCCGTCGGCCTCATCGTCGTCCAGCGGCTCGAGCACAGCGGTGGCCACCAGGTCCGGGTCCGCCTCGTCCCCTTCCGTCACCGCCTCGTCGTCGCCGCCGTCCGCATCCGGGTCGTCGACGATCTCCAGACCGTCGAAGTCCTCGTCGGCGAGCAGTTCGTCGAGGTCGAAGGGCACGGCGTCGGCGATGCGCTGGGATCTGGTGGACGGCAGCAGGTAGTGCACGCCGGCGCACGCGGCGCCGACGACCATGATCCAGGCGAAGGTGTAGCCGGCGGCCACCGGGGCGCTTGCGCCGAGACAGCCGATCTCACCGACCCGTCCGCCGGCCAGCACCGAGGCGACCGCCACCAGTCCGGCGGCCGCGGCGGCGGCCACAGCGACCGCCCGCAGGTGTTTGACGATCTCCACGCTGCGGCAGTACCAGCCGATGAGCACGCCGGTGAGCAGCGGAATGAGCAGGACGGCAAAGCCCACGGCACCGAGATGCTCGGGCATCACGCCCAGGACGGGCAGCGGCGGGAGCGTGCCCGGATCGGTGCCGAACGCGGTCAGCGAGGCGGTGCCGACGTTGACCTCGGCGCCCACGCTCACCCCGAGCGCGGCCACCAGCACATTCGGCAGGTAGAGGATGGACAGGCCCACCAGGCCGAGGTAGCCGTCCACGCTGTGGCCGCCCTCGATCAGCTCACCGATCAGCGACCAGTGGGCGAGTTCTCCGGCCAGCACCAGGATGCCGCTGCCGGCGACCAGGGCGGCGAAGGCGATCAGACCGGCGCGGGCACCCACCCGATCGGTGGCCGGGAACTCGTACTGCGCGAACAGCGGGGCCAGGCAGCGCCGTCCCACGCCGATCAGCACCCCGATGCCCTGCACCAGCAGGGTGGCGCCGAAGGCGGTCAGCGGATCGGGTTGGCCCAGCGACGACACCGAGGAGCCGTCGGCCACCACGGCCAACGACAGGGCCGTGGTCAGCAGGGATCCGCCGAGCGCGGCACCGGCGATGGTGCCGACCGCGGCCAGGCTGTCGGTTTCCCGGGCGGCGCGGGCGGTGACCGCGGCCACGGCGGCGATGAGCAGCAGGGTCGGCAGCAGCGGCAGCGCGCCCACAGTGGTGTCACCGAGGGTCAGCGGCACCTGATTGACCACCAGCCAGCCGGCGGCCACCTGCGAGGGCAGTCCGCTCACCGCTCCCCCGGCGATGGCCTTGACCAGGGAGACGACCACGGTCAGGACCACGACGGTCAGCGCCGGAACCAGCAGGGCGACCTTGATCAGATCCCAGGTGGCGGCCCGCGTCGGCGCGACGTCGTCGCGCCGCGCCAGCCGGCTCTGCCGTAGCCGGGTCGCCAGAGATTCGGGATGAGAAGCCATTGCCTACGAGCGTGGCACGGTCGGTGATGGCCGCCGAGGGGGCGCGCCGGGGCCGGGCCAATTGAGCCGCAGTTCTCAGTCTGCGCTCATCCAGGCGAATGGCCGGGGACGACGGGGACACAGATACGACGGCGGCGCCGCCGATCACGATGATCGACGGCGCCGCTGTCTGGTGTCCGAGGCGGTCAGGCCTTGTGCTCACCCGTATCGGACTCCGGCTTGACGAAGGCGGTGGTGGCACCGTCGTCGGCCGACTCCGGCGCACTGTGGCTGGTGGGCGCACCGGTGCCGGTGTAGCTGGTGGGCTCGCTGCTGCCGGTGAAGCTGGTCGGCGCGTTGCTGCCGGTGTAGCTGGTCGGCTCGCTGCTGCCGGAGTAGCCGGTCTGCCCGTACGCCGAACCCGCCGAGGCCTGCTGGCCGTAGGCGGAACCGGTGGAGGCCGAACCGGTGGAGGCCGACTGGCCGTAAGCCTGGCCGTACGCCGAACCGGTGGACGCCTGACCGTAGTCGCCCGCCGGCGAGGCGGCCGGCGACGAACCGGTGGAGGCCTGCTGGCCGTAGGCCGCGCTGTAGTCGTAGCCGGCGGACTGCTCGGCGGCCGGGGCCGCACCCGAGGCAGCGGCGGCCTCGGCGGCGGGCGCCGCAGCGGCCGGAGCCACCTGCACGAAGCCGGCCTCGATCAGCAGCCACAGCACCGCGGCGATCGCACCGAGGATGGTGAAGATCAGCAGGATGATGGCGCCGGCCCCCTTGTCCGCGCCGTCGTAGAGGCCCTTGGTGGCGAACTGGAAGATGCTGATCAGCGCCGAGGTCACCGTGAGCGCGGTGATGCCGGCGACGAACTGCTTACCGGCACCGACGATGAAGGTCAGCGCCGCCGCCACACCGGCCACCGCGAACAGAGCCCAAGGCAGTGCGAAGAAGGTCTCGAACAGCTTGACCGACTCGTCGCCGCCCTTGTACCCGGCCAGGAAGCCCAGGAAGAGCATCAGGATGCCCAGGCCGGCGACGGTGGCCGCCAGGATCAGGCCGGTCTGCGGCGGCAGACCCTGGCTCGGCGGCTTGGGAGCGGTGTACTGCTGCTGCCCGTACCCGTACTGGGCCTGCTGCTGCGGATCGTACTGAGCCTGTCCGTACTGGGCGGACTGCCCGTACTGCTGACCGTACTGGGCGGCCTGACCGTACTGATCCGACTGCCCGTACTGGGCCTGCTGGCCATACTGCGGCTGGCCCTCGCCTTGGCCGTAGCTGCCCTGGCCGTAGCCAGAACCCGACTGCGGGTACGTCATCAACCAACTCCTTATACGGAAACGGCCATCTTGCGACGGCCCGTGAACGTCCCCCACGCTAGTACAGACACCCACCCCTCGCGCTAGTGCCCGTGCCCGGAAACTCCGGGACGAGCCGGCGCCGCGGCGCCGGACTCTTTGAGGTGTCCGGCTTCGATCAGCACCCAGATCACCGCCGCGACAGCGGAGAGCAGTGCGCAGATCAGCAGCATGACCATGCCCGCCCCGTTGTCGTCGCCGGAGGCGAACTGGAAGACGGTCACCAGCACGCTGACCACGGTCAGCGCGGCCACTGCCCCGGCCACCCATTTGTGCGAGCCGAGCAGAAAGGTCAGGGCACAGACCACTCCGGCCACCGCGAGAAGCAGATACGGTCCCACGGCCCAGCTCTCGAACACCTTGGCGGTGTAGGTGTAGCCGCCGTAGTCGCTGTAACTGGTAGAGCTCTCGGCGTTTAGAAAGCCCAGGAAGATCATCAGAATGCCCAGGCCGGCGACGGTCCCGATCAACACGGTCCGGGTGCCGGCCGGCAGCGTCCGGCCCGGCGGCGCAGTGGATTGCGGCGGACCCGACTGGGGCGGACCCGATTGGGGCGGCGCCGGTTCGTGCCGGCCGTAGTGCCCGGGCGGGACCGGCCCGGAGCCCGGGTGCGGCCGCTGCTGGTGGCGCGGATGCGGGTTCTGCGGCGGCGTTCCGTAAGGCTGCGGAGTGTGAGGTGGCGCGGCACCCCGGCCGTTGCCGGATGGCTCGCGACTGGAGTCCGCCTGCGGATACGTCATCGACCTGCTCCTCGCCGAAGGATGGCCGTGCGCCGACGGCCCGGGTCGCATCACGCTATTACAGGCGCGGCGCAGCGGTCGCGCGTTGCGTCGGTCGAACGATCGACTGCGCCGGGGTAGATACCGCATCGCTCATCCCCACCGACTCGGGTCTGCCCTACCGAATAGTCGGTGGGGCTGAGCAGAATCGGTGGGGCTGAGCCGGGCCGAAGCGCGAGCACTACCAGGAGTGAGCGCTCCCGCGCTCCCGGTACCAGCCGATCAGTTCGGGCTGATCCACCGACTTCGGGTCCAAGTTGACGCTGTCCCGGCCGGCCAGAATCGCGGTGAACGGAACCTCGAGCTTCTTACCGGTGCGGGTGTGCGGAATCCCCGGCGCCAGGATCACCTCGTCGGGCACGTGCCGCGGGGAGAGCCGGGTGCGCACCTGCTGCCGGATCCGCCCGACCAGCTCGTCGGTGAGTTCGGCGCCGGGGATCAGGGTGACGAACATCGGCATCCAGTAGGCGCCGCCGGGACCGTCCACACCGAGCACGAAGGCCTCGGCGATCTCATCGATCCCCTCGACCACCTCGTAGATGTCGGCCGATCCCATCCGGATGCCCTGCCGGTTGAGCGTCGCATCGCTTCGGCCGTGGAAGACCAGGGAGCCGCGGCCGGTGAGCGTCACCCAGTCGCCGTGCCGCCACACCGGTGCGGCGGGCTGCTCGCCGCCCGACCACACATACTCGAAATAGGCGGCGCGGTAGCGCGTACCATCGGGGTCGTCCCAGAAACTGACCGGCATCGACGGCATGGGCGCGGTCACCACCAGCTCGCCCACCTCGTCTACCAGCGGCCGGCCCTCGGGCGACCAGCTGGCCAGCGCCACCCCCAGCATCCGGACCGGCAGCTCGCCGGGGCGGGCCGTAATGCCGGTGCTACCGCCGGCGAATGCGCTGACCACATCGGTGCCGCCGCTGATCGACGAGATCTCCAACTCCGGTGAGAGCGCCTGATGCACCCACTCGAACAGGTCCGCGGGCAGGGTGGAGCCGGTGCTGCCGAGAGTGGTCAGGGCACTCAGGTCGTGGTCGCGGCCCGGTGCCAGACCGGCTTTGCGCGACGCCTGCAGCTGGCCGGGGCTGGTACCGAAGTAGGTGATCTTCTCGTCGGCGACGATCTGCCACAGCCGGTCGGCGTCCGGATACAGCGGTGAGCCGCTATAACAGACGATCCGGGCGCCCACCAGCAGGCCGGCGATCTGGAAGTTCCACATCATCCAGCTGAGCGCGGTCTGCCAGAAGAACACCGACTCCGGGCCCAGCCCTGCGTGCAGCCCGGCCGACTTCAGATGTTCGACGAGCACCCCGGCGTGCCCGTGCACGATGCCCTTGGGCCGGCCGGTGGTGCCCGACGAGAACAGCACCCAGAGCGGATGGTCGGCCGCCACCGGTACCGGCCGGGGGCTGCCCGACGCACCGTCGACGACGTCGGCCCAGGCGAGCCGACCCGGCGCCGGCGCACCCGGCTCACCGCCGACGACGATGTGCAGCGCCACCTCGGGCAGCAGCCCCGCCAGGGCGTCGCTGTCGGCACGCTTGTCCACGTCCTTGCCGTTCCACCGGTAGCCGGTGGCGGTGAACAGGGCCTTGGGCCGCAGCTGGCCGAGGCGCGCCGCCGCCCCCTCCGGCGCGTAGTCCTGTCCGCAACCCGACCAGACGGCGCCGAGCGAGGCCGCAGCCAGGAAGGCGACGACGGTCTCGGGCACGTCCGGCAGATATCCGGCGACCACGTCGCCGGCACCGATTCCGGCCTGTGCGAGACGTTCGGCGACGGCCGCGACCAGGGCCGGCAGCTGCGCCCAGCTGATCGCGGTGCGGGCACCGTCCTCGCCGAGACCGACGATCGCCTCGCCGGGCAGGTCGCGGTGGGCCAGGACGGCGTCGACGTAGTTCAGCCGCACCTGCGGAAACCACTGGGCGCCAGGCATCTCCGTGCTCGCCAGCACGGCGTCGTCGCCGTCGGCCAGCGGAGACTCGGCGATCTCGTCGAGCCGGTAGAAGTCCCACACCGCCCGCCAGAAGCCGGGCAGATCGGCCACCGAGTACTCCCACAACTGCTGATAGTCGATGAACGGTTCACCGGTCCGCGTGCGCAGCAGGTCGACGAAGTCGGCGAACGCCCCGGCCGGCCACGGCTGGGCGCCGGTGCCGCCGGGGGTGGTGGTCACGCTGTCACGGCTCACGGTCTCAGTCTTCCAGTCCGAGGAACTCGACGGCCTGGGCCCGCATCTCCACCTTGCGGACCTTGCCGGTGACGGTCATCGGGAACTCGTCCACCACCCGCACATACCGGGGGATCTTGTGCCGGGCGATCGCATCGGCGGCAAACGCGCGCAGCCCCTCGGCGGTCAGCTCGGCCGCACCCTCGCGCAGCCGCACCCAGGCCATCAACTCCTCCCCGTACTTCTCGTCGGGCACACCGATCACCTGGGCGTCGACGATGTCGGGGTGGGTGTACAGGAACTCCTCGATCTCCCGCGGATAGATGTTCTCGCCGCCGCGGATCACCATGTCCTTGATCCGCCCGGTGATCCGGACGTAGCCGTCATCGCCGTCCGAACCGTCGCCCATCACCGCCAGGTCGCCGGTGCGCATCCAGCCGTCCTCGCTGAGCACCTCGGCGGTCTTGGCCGGCTCGTTCCAGTAGCCGAGCATCACCGAGTAGCCGCGGGTGCAGAACTCGCCGGTCTCCCCGCGCGGCAGGGTCTCCCCGGTCACCGGATCGATCACCTTGATCTCCAGGTGCGGCCCCACCCGGCCGACCGTGCCCACCCGCAGGTCCAGGGAGTCGTCGGTGCGGGTCTGGGTGGAGACCGGGCTGGTCTCGGTCATGCCGTAACAGATCGACACCTCGGTCATCGCCATCTCGTCGATCACCCGGCGCATGACGGTCTCCGGGCACGGGCTGCCGGCCATGATCCCGGTGCGCAGCGAACTCAGGTCGAAACGTGCTCCGGCGTCGAGGATCCCGAGTTCGGCGATGAACATCGTCGGCACCCCGTAGAGGCTGGTGCAGCGGTACTTCTCCACCGCGGCCAGCGTGGCCTGCGGATCGAAGGCGGGTGCCGGAATCACCATCGCCGCCCCGTGAGCGATCGCCGCCAGATTGCCCATCACCATGCCGAAGCAGTGATAGAAGGGCACCGGCAGACAGATCCGGTCGGCCTCGGTGTAGCCGAGCAGAAAGCCCACCAGGTAGCCGTTGTTGCCGATGTTGCGGTGCGAGAGGGTCACGCCCTTCGGCGATCCGGTGGTGCCGGAGGTGTACTGGATGTTGATCGGGTCGGTGGGCGCCAACCCCGCCGCGACCTCGGCCAGACCGGCCAGCTCGGCCTCTGTCGGCGGTGCGAGCAGGTCGGCGAAGGCCTCCGATTCGAAGGTGATCACGTCGGTGAGGCCGGGAGTCTGCTCGCGGACGTCGGCGAGCATGCCGGCGTAGTCGGCGTCCCGGAAGCGTTCGGCGGCCAGGACGGCGACCGTCCCGGACTGGGACAGGACGTAGGCCAGCTCGTGACGGCGGTAGGCCGGGTTGATCACCACCAGCACCACCCCGGCCTCGGCGGCGGCGAACTGGGTGAGCACCCACTCGAAGCGATTCGGCGACCACAGACCCAGCCGGTCCCCCGGCTGCAGACCCAGCCGGCGCAGGCCGGCCGCCAGGGCGAGGACGTCGCGCCGGAACTCCCGGTACGTCCACTGCCGGCCGGCGCCGTCGTCGGCAGCCGCGTCGATCAGGGCGATCGCGTCGGGGTGGCGGTCGGCGGTAGCCGCCAGGGTGGTGCCGATCGTGTGCTCGAGCAGGGGCGGGGTGTCCTCGCCGACTGCGTACGACAGTTCAGTCATGGTGACCTCCGGAGGGGGTGGGGCGGGTCGTCGGGATTCTGTTGTGTCGTCGGGGTGGGGTCTGATCTCGCTACGCCTGCTCGGCTAGCGCCTCGCAGGCACTCGATCACCAAGGAAGAAGCCGCTCGATCAACGAAGGCCGGGGTCCTCGGTCACCGGGGGAGGACGCTGCTCGATCACCGGGGCGCGGACTTTCGGTTACTGGAGGGGGCGGCCGGCGCGGACGAGGACGGCTTCGGCCTGTTTGAGGACCGGGCCGTCGATCATCTGGCCGTCGAAGGCGAAGACGCCGCCGCCGAAGCGCCGGGCCTCGGTGAGAACCGCACGCGCCCAGGCCTCCTCGGACGGGTCCGGGGCGTAGCCGTCGCGGATCACCGCCGCCTGACTCGGGTGGATGCAGGCGGTCGCGGTGAAGCCCAGTGCGACCGCGTCGCGGACCTCGGCGGACAGGCCGACGGTGTCGGCGATGTCGATGTGCACCGCGTCGATCGCGGCCTTGCCGAAGGCCGCCGCAGCCAGCCGCACCCGGGCCCGCACCGCCACTGGCACGTCCCTGTACCGGCCGGCGTTCGCCTCGTCGACGCCGTAGCGGCTGGACTGCCCGCCCATGCCGGCCACCAGATCCTCGGCGCCCCACATCAGGCCGACACAGTTCTCCTGCGCCGCGATCTCCTCGCAGCGCACCGCGCCGAGCGGGGTCTCGATCAGCGCGATCGTCGAATAGCCGTGCGCCCGGACCGTTTCCGGGTCCTCCGACTTGGCCTGCATAATCACCCGGTAGTCGGTGCCGGCCAGTGCCTGCAGGTCCAGAGCGTGGTCGTCGGTGCCGGCGGCGTTGATCCGCACGATCACCCGCTCCGGATCCAGCGGTGTGGCCGCCAGTGCCTCCCGGGCGGCGGCCTTGCGCTCCGGGGACACCGCGTCCTCGAGGTCGAGGATCACCCCGTCGGCGCGTTCGGCCGCCTTGGCGTACCGTTCGGGCCGGTCGGCGGGACAGAAGAGCAGCGCCGGTCCGGCCGGCAGCCATCGTCGTGTCATCGTGGATTCCCTTCTCCTGCGGTGGATTACGTCGGCCGGTCCGGGTCGAGCCGCACCAGAGTGGCGCGGGAGGTGCGGGCGACGACGGTGCCGTGCTGGTTGCGGCCGATGTGAGTCAGATTCACCACGCCCTCCCCCGGCCGGGACTTCGAGACCCGCTTGCCGGTGCACTCGGTCTCGGCGTAGAGGGTGTCGCCGGCGAACATCGGCGCGGGGAACGCGGTCTCGGTGAACCCGAGATTGGCCACCAGCGTGCCCTGGGTCAGCTGGGCCACCGACAGTCCGACGATTGTCGAGAGCGTGAGCATCGAGTTGATCAGCCGCTGACCGTCGAAGCCGGGCTGCCCGGCCGCCCAGTGCGCGTCCAGATGCAGCGCCTGGGTGTTCATGGTGAGCGTGGTGAACAGCACGTTGTCGGCCTCGGTGAGGGTGCGGCCGGGCCGGTGCTCGTACACCGTGCCCACCGTGAACTCCTCGAACCACAGGCCGCGCTGGGTGATCCGCGGCGCGGCGGGATCCGGGCCGGTCATGCCGGCAGCCCCAGCGACCGGGCGATGAGCATGAGCTGCACCTCGGTGGTGCCCTCGCCCACCTCCAGGATCTTCGAGTCGCGGTAGTGCCGCGCCACCGGATACTCGTTCATGAAGCCGTACCCGCCGAAGATCTGGGTGGCGTCGCGGGCGTTGTCCATGGCCGCCTCCGAGGAGACCATCTTGGCGATGGCCGCCTCCTTCTTGAACGGCTGGCCGGCCAGCATCTTGGCGGCCGCGTCGTAGTACGCGGTCCGGGCGACGTGGGCGCGGGCTTCCATCCGGGCGATCTTGAAGGCCACCGACTGATAGTCGCGGATCGGCTTGCCGAACGACTGCCGTTCGCCGGAATACCGGACGCACTCGTCCACGCAGCCCTGCGCCACCCCGGTGGCCAGTCCGGCGATCGCGATCCGGCCCTCGTCGAGGATGGACAGGAAGTTGGCGTAGCCCCGGCCGCGTTCGCCGAGCAGATTGTCCAGCGGGACGCGGGCATCGGTGAAGCTCAGCGGATGGGTGTCCGAGGCGTTCCAGCCCACCTTGTTGTAGGCCGGCTCCGCGACGAATCCGGGGGTGCCGGACGGCACGATGATCGTCGAGATCTGCTTGCGCCCGTCCGCGCGTTCACCGGTCACCGCGGTGACGGTGACCAGCGAGGTGATGGAGGTGCCCGAGTTGGTGATGAACTGCTTGGAACCGTTGATCACCCACTCGTCGCCGTCCTGCACCGCAGTGGTGGCGGTGGCGCCGGCGTCCGAGCCGGCACCGGGTTCGGTGAGACCGAAGCCGGCCAGTGCCCGGCCCGAGGTCAGATCCGGGAGCCAGCGCTGCTTCTGCTCCTCGCTGCCGAACCGGTAGATGGGCATAGCCCCGAGCCCCACCCCGGCCTCGACGGTGATGGCCACCGACTGGTCGATCTTGGCGAGCTCTTCCAGTGCCAGCGCGAGGGCGAAGTAGTCGCCGCCCATCCCGCCGTACTCCTCCGGGAACGGCAGCCCGAACAGCCCCATCTCGCCCATCTGGGCGACCACCTCGTACGGGAAGGTCTTCTCTTCGTCGTGTTTCGCGGCCACCGGCGCGACCACCGAGCGCGCGAAGTCGCGCACGGAGTGGATCAGGTCGGTGTACTCCTGGGTCAATTCCATCGGTTGGTCCCTCGGTTTCGGTTGGGCGGCAGTGCGGTTCGGTCGGTCGGGAGGTGCGGTCGGCGGGTGATCACGGATCGGCCGGATCGGTGGGAGTCACGGGATCGGCGGGAGTCACGGGATCGACGGGAGTCACGAGGGCCAGCACCTGCTGGGCGTTCACCTTCTGGCCGGTGCTCGCGTGCAGGGCGACCACGCCGTCGCGCGGTGCGCGCAGGGTGTGTTCCATCTTCATCGCCTCGACCACCACCAGCGGATCGCCGGCCGCCACGGTCCGGCCCTCGCCGGCCGGGACGGCCACCACGGTGCCGGGCATCGGGCTGCACACCTCGCCGGCCTGCTCGGTCTCGTCGGCGTCGGCCAGGGTGTGGGCCCGGCGCATGATCCAGGTGCCGGATTCGCCGCTGACCCAGCGCTGTTCGCCGGTCTGACGGACCGTCCAGCGGGTCTCGAGACCGTCGCAGCGCAGCACCAGCGCTCCGTCGGCCTCGGGCCGGTACCGGATCTGTGCGGTGAACGGTTCGCGGTCGAGGTCCTCGTAGTCGATGGTGGCGACCGCGTCGAGGCTGCGGGCGGGCTCCCCGCCGGTGACCTCGATCGAGACCCGGTAGCGGTGGCCGTCGCAGAGCAGCCGCGTGGTGATCGGCGAGGGCACCGAGATCCGGAACCCGACGGCGCTGCTCCACAGATCGTCGGCCGATCCCAGGTCGAGGGTGCCCACCGCCCCGGCGATCAGGGCGCGCGGGATCGGCAGCGGCGCCACATAGTCGTCGGCGAGCCGGTCGAGCAGTTCGGTGTCGAGGCGGGCCTCGCGCACCGGTGGCTGGGCCAGTACGAAGCGGCAGAAGTCGATGTTGGTGCCCACGCCGATCAGGACGGTCTCCGCGAGAGCCTCGTCGAGCCGGTCGAGGGCTTCGCCGCGGTCGGCGCCGTAGGCGATCACCTTGGCGAGCATCGGGTCGTAGTGCGAGCCCACCACCCCGCCTTCGGCGATGCCGGAGTCGATCCGGATGCCGCCGCCGCCCGGCCGGAGATGCATCCCGGCCGCGGCCGGCCATTCCAGCCGGTCCACGGTGCCGCCGGTCGGCAGGAAGCCCTGCGCCGGATCCTCGGCGTAGACGCGCGCTTCCACGGCGTGCCCACGCAGCCGGACCTCGTCCTGCGCGATGGCCAGCACCTCGCCGCGGGCCACCCGGATCTGCTGTTCCACCAGGTCGATGCCGGTGACCAGTTCGGTCACCGGGTGCTCCACCTGCAGCCGGGTGTTCATCTCCATGAAGAAGAAGTCGTCGGGCGAGCTCGCCGAGACGATGAACTCGACGGTGCCGGCGCCGGTGTAGCCCACCGAGCGGGCGGCATCGCAGGCGGCGGTTCCGATGCGGTCCCGGGTCTGCGGGCTCAGCAGCGCCGACGGCGCCTCCTCGATCACCTTCTGGTGACGCCGCTGCAGTGAGCACTCCCGCTCCCCCAGGTGGATCACGTTGCCGTGTTCGTCGGCGAGGATCTGCACCTCGATGTGCCGGGGCGTGTCCACGAAGTGCTCGAGGAACAGGGTGTCGTCGCCGAACGCCGACGCGGCCTCCCGTCGCGCGGTGCGCAGCGCGGCGGGCAGGTCCGCGGGCTCATCGACGCGGTGCATTCCCTTCCCGCCGCCGCCGGCGCTGGGTTTGATCAGGACCGGGAAGCCGATCCCCGGTGCGGCGTCGATCAGTTCGTCGTCGGTGAGGCCCGGCCGGGACAGACCGGGAACCACCGGGACGCCGCGGGCGGTGACCGCGGCGCGGGCTGCGATCTTGTCGCCCATGGTGCCGATGGCGCCGGCCGGCGGACCGATGAAGGCGATGTCCGCGTCGGCGAGTGCGGCGGCGAAAGCCTCGTTCTCCGACAGGAATCCGTAACCGGGGTGGACGGCGTCGGCGCCGGCCCGGCGGGCGGCGGCGACCACTGCCTCGATGTCGAGATAGCTCTGTGCGGCCGGCGCCGGGCCGATCCGCACGGCGGTGTCGGCGGCCCGCACATGCGGGGCGTCGGCGTCGGCATCGGAGTAGACGGCGATCGACGCGATGCCCATCGACCGCAGGGTGGCGATCACCCGGCAGGCGATCTCGCCGCGGTTGGCCACCAGCACGCTGCCGATGGGCCGGGCGGCGCCGGTCTGGGAGTCGCCAGCCGGGTGGGGTGCGAATGCCTCGACGGTCACGATCAGTTCCTCACATCCGGAAGACGCCGTTGGCGACGTCGGCGAGCGGGGCGCGGCGGCAGGCCTGCAGGGCCAGGCCGAGCACGGTGCGGGTGTCGGCGGGGTCGACGATGCCGTCGTCCCAGAGCCGGGCGGTGGAGAAGTACGGGTCGGACTGCTCCTCGAACTGCCGGCGGATGGGCTCTTTGAAGGCCTCCTCGTCGGCGGCCGTCCACTCCTGCCCGGAGCGCTGCGCCTGTCCGCGGCGGACGGTGGCCAGGGTGTCGGCGGCCTGCGGCCCGCCCATCACCGCGATGCGCGAGTTGGGCCAGGTCCACAGGAAGCGCGGCGAGTAGGCGCGGCCGCACATCGAGTAGTTTCCGGCGCCGAACGAGCCGCCGATCATCACCGTCAGCTTGGGCACCCGCGCACAGGCCACCGCGGTGACCATCTTGGCGCCGTTCTTGGCGATGCCGCCCTCCTCGTACTGGCGCCCCACCATGAACCCCGTGATGTTCTGCAGGAAGATCAGCGGGATGCGGCGGCGATCGCAGAGTTCGATGAAGTGCGCCCCCTTGAGCGCCGATTCGGAGAAGAGCACACCGTTGTTGGCGATGAAGCCGACCGGATGCCCGTGCAGACGGGCGAAGGCGGTGACCAGCGAGGTCCCGTAGTTCGCCTTGAACTCGGTGTATTCGCCTGCGTCGCTGAGGATCTCGATCACTTCGCGGACGTCGTACGGGATCTTCGGATCGGTGGGCACCACGTCGTAGAGCTCGTGCTGGTCGCGCAGCGGCTCCCGGGTGGGCACCGTCTCCCACTGCGGCGGCTCCACCGGGCCCAGGGTGGCGACGATCTCGCGGACCTTGGCCAGCGCCTGCTCGTCGTTGTCGACGAGGTGGTCGGTGACACCGGAGACCGACGAGTGCATGGTGCCGCCGCCGAGGTCCTCGGCGGTGACGTCCTCGCCGGTGGCGGCCTTCACCAGCGGCGGTCCGGCCAGGAAGATGGTGCCCTGATTGCGGACGATGACGTTCTCGTCGCTCATCGCCGGCACGTAGGCGCCGCCGGCGGTGGAGGAGCCGAGCACCGCGGAGATCTGCGGGATGCCGGCCGCGCTCATGGTGGCCTGGTTGTAGAAGATCCGGCCGAAGTGCTCGCGGTCGGGGAAGACGTCCTCCTGGTTGAGCAGCATCGCCCCACCGGAGTCGACGAGGTAGATGCACGGCAGCCGGTTGGCGGCGGCGATCTCCTGCGCGCGCAGGTGCTTCTTGACGGTCACCGGGTAGTAGGTGCCGCCGGAGACGGTGGCGTCGTTGGCGACGATCATGCACTCGCGGCCGTGGATGCGTCCGATGCCGGCCACCACCCCGGCGGCCGGCGCCTTGCCGTCGTACATGCCGTACGCGGCCAGTGGGGCCACCTCCAGGAAGGGCGATCCGGGGTCGAGGAGACCGTCGACGCGCTGCCGGGGAAGCAGCTTGCCGCGATCGAGGTGGCGCTGCCGGGCGGTGGCGCCGCCACCGGCCGCGGCGGCAGACAGTCGTTCGCGCAGGACCGCCACATTGGTGCGGTGCGCGGCGGCGCCCGAGGGGTCCCCGGCGCCGGCGGACGAGGTGGCCGTCATCGCCCCACCTTTCAGTTAGTCGTCGTTAACTGAAATTAGTGTACGTGATGCCGGTCACGCATTCCAGGGTCCGGCGGGATCGGCGGCATCCGGCCCGGACAGCAGCGCGCCCATCGCCATCTCGGTGAGCAGGACGCGCAGCCGGTCCTGCGGGTAGGGCGGCAGCCGGTGCGAGGAGTTCAGCAGGCCGAAGACGGCGTGCACGCGCACCCGGGCCTCGGCCGTGTCCAGCGGCCGGCCCGCCTCGGCGGCGGCCTGCTCGAGCACGCTCACCCAGCGTTCGACGTAGTGGCGCTGCAGGGAGCGGACCCGCCGGTTGGCCTCCGGGGTGAGTGAGCCCAGGTCACGATCCTGCACGGCGATCAGGTCGGGTTTGGTCACCAGCACGTCGATGTGGAAACCGATCAGGGCCAGCAGCACCTGCCGGGGCGGGCCGCCGGCGTCGGCCACCTCGTCGCCGCCGTTGCGCAGCCGCTCGCTGATGTCGAGCAGCAGCTGGTCGAGCAGGTCGGTCTTCGACGAGAAGTGCCGGTACATGGCGGGGCCGCTCACCCCCACCTCGGCGCCGATGTCCTCCAGGCGCACCGCGGCGAATCCGCGTTCGGCCATCTGACGGGCGGCCGCAGAAATGAGTTCCGCACGACGCGCCGCCTTGGCTTGGCCGCGGCGCGTCGTGCGGATGCCGTCACCGGAGTCCGGTGCGGAAGTGCTCACTGCTCGTCGTTCATCCCGTCCATGACGGTGGCCGCACCGATCAACGCGAGCTGGAAGGCACCGAAGATCAGCGAGACGAAGGCACCGGCGCCCAGCCCGATGAACGAGGGCAGCCCCAGAGCCGAGGCCAGCAGACCCAGCCAGGCGAGGATCACCAGGAAGGTCATATGCGGCAGGTACTTGCGCCACTTGGCGGCGACGAAGCCGAAAGCGGCCACACCGGCGGCGCCGAGCAGCAGCAGGAAGACGCCCGGGGTGAAGACCATGGTCAGGAACGCCGGGATGCCGACGCTGTCACCCTGGTCCGCGGCCCAGTCGGCGGCGTCGTTCTCGATCGACTCGTCGAAGCTCACCCACGAGACGAAGCCCATGAAGAACGAGATGAGACCGGCCACACCCGATGCCAGCGCCAGCTTGATGGGCGTGGGCAGCTGAGCGAAGAATCCCGGTCCGGGCGGCGGCCCGAACGGCGGCGGCCCCATCGGCCCGCCGGGCAGCGGCTGCCCGAACTGATCGACCTGCAGCGGCTGGCCGTACTGGTCGACCGGCAGAGGCTGGCCGTACTGGTCGACCGGGCCCTGCTGACCGAACGGCCCCGGCTGCGGACCGGTGTGGGGACCGGTCTGCGGACCCGGACCCCCCGGGTGCGCCTGTGCGGGATCGTTCTGCCAGGACGCCGCCGGCTGCGGCTGCGAAGGCTCGTTCTGCCACGACTGTGAGGGGTTCTGCCCGCCGAACTGCGTCGGCTCGTACGGGTCGTTCGGAGTTTGCGTCATGCGGGTATTGAACCATTCCCCACCTGCACAGGCAGACCGTTGTTGCTCACGGGTCCATCCGGATGAATGACGGCGGGTGTGTCCGGCGACGGCGATCAGTGGCCGGAGTAGACCACTTCGGTCCGCGTGAGGATGTCGTGCACCGCGCGGCGGCTGGGCGAGAACACCACCCAGGCCAGGCCGATCGGGAAGAAGGTGCACACGCACGCCCGCAGGAAGGCCCGGACCAGATGCGGCGAGGCGCCGGTCTTGCGCCGGCACACCCGCAGCCCCAGCAGCAGCTGCCCGGGGGTGCGCCCGAAGGCGGACCAGCTGACGGTCAGGTAGATCACCGAGGCGAGCAGGAAGCCCGCGGTGCTGAACAACCAGGACATGGTGGGGAAGGTGAAGGTGCGGACGTCGACGATGAAGATCACGAAGGTCACCGCCAGGTAGAGCCCGGCGAGCAGTACGACGACGACGATCAGGTCGAGGACGGCCGCCATCCCGCGGGAGACGATGCCCGCGGGCCGCCGCGGCGGCATCAGGGGCTCCCCCGGCCGGCATCGCCCCCGGTCTCCGGTTCCGGGCCCCCGGTCTCCGGTTCCGGCTGGGCGTCGGCACGGCGAAAGACCCGGCGCACGAACTGGTCGACGCGGTCGTCGGCGCGCTCGCTGCCGCTCCGCACGTCGGAGATCATCTCAGTGGTGACGGTGCTGCTGGCATCGCGGACGATCGAGTTCAGGTCGATGCCGTCCACCACCTGCCCGGCCACACCCACCAGATCGGTGCGGGCCAGGATGGCGTCGACGTCGAGCGAGGCGAGCATCCGGTTCAGGTCGAGGACCGCCAGCGGACCGTTCAGGTCCAGTTCGGCGATCAGCGGATTCAGATCGACCTGCGCCAGCAGCCGATTCAGGTCCACCCCGGACAGCAGCCGGTTCAGGTCCACGCCGTCCAGCAATGCGTTGAGATCGACCTGGGCCAGCAGTGCATCGAGGTCTACCCGGGCCAGGACGGCATCGAGGTCCACCCCGGCGAGCACCTCATCGAGATCGAGGCCCGCCAGCAGCGCCTGCAGATCCACGGTCGCCAGCACCGCGTTCAGATCGACCGCCGAGACCACGGCGCCGGTCAGGTCCCGGCCCGCCAGCTCGTCGGCCACCGCGTCGATGACCGTGCGGACCACTGTCCGGACGACGGTCACCGGCACCGCCGCAACGCTTCCGGCCGCGCCCTTGGCCAGGCCGTAGACCCCGCCGAGTATCGGCAGTCGCGTGAGCGTCTGGTCGGCGGCACGCAGCGCACCGATCGGCTGTGTCATCGATCAAGTATGACCTGCCGGCGGCCGTCCGGAGCGCGCATGGAGATGCCCCGGCAGAGGTCACCGGTGGAGCCGGAGCCTCAGATAGGCCCGATCGTCGAACGACGAGGCTCCCGGCCCCAGACCCTTGGTCTCCGGCACCTCGGCGATGAGCAGCGGATCCTCGGCGAGCCGGCCGGCCAGCGCCGCTTCGGATTCGGCGAGCGTCGGTCGGAGATCGGGATATCCGTCCGAGGCGAGGATCAGGTCCACGCCGGTGTCCGGAACCTCCACCGGCACAATCCGGCACAGCTCGGGCGGGATGGGTTCGGGTGCGATCGCCGGGTAGGCGAGCTCACCGGCGCCGGGGTTGTTGCGCAGCGCCCACTGCCGGGTCAGCAGCGCGCGGATCGCCTGCCGCCCGGGATCGTCGGCGCGCAGCTCGTCGACGGTGGCGCCGGCACTGAGCGCCGCACGATCGACGACGCTGCGGAAACGGGCGGCGGCATCGTCGATCTGTTTGGTGAGCCGGTGGTGGACGCCGCCGACGATGGCGGCGGCGTCGCCGATCAGCCACACCTGGCCGTGGCGGGCCGCGTAGACCACCGCACTCGCGCTCCAGGCCCGGCCCCGGCAGGGCCGGTCGGCCGTCGCAGCACGCAGGCTCTGCTCGGCGGCGAGCAGGAAGCCGGGCAGCGAGGTGTCCGGGCCGAGTTCGGCGATGAGTGCCGCAAGCCGTTCGGCGGCAAGCCGTCCGGCGTCCGAGCCGCAGCATTCACAGGGCTCGGCGACGGTGGCGCCGTCGATCACGGCCGCCCAGGAGCCGGCGACGACGATCACGTCGGCACCCGGCCCGGCCGCCTTGGCGACGAGGGATCGTTCGATCTCCGCGAACATCACCGATCGGCTCCTTCCCGGTTGGCGCCGGAGGTCACGGGCGCCCGGTGGGCATCCCCTGTGTCACGGGCCGGGGTCACCCCGGCCCCGGCGATCAGATCGTCGTACCCGCTCTCGTCGGCGACCGATCCGGTGCTCCCCGGCGCAGCCGAGTACAGCTCCCGCACCCACTGCGCGAAGATCGCTTCCGGCGGGTTCCCGGAGTCCCGGATCACGCGGTCCGGATCGACGACGATCCGCGGAGTCCCCGCCTGCCAGGGCACAGCCCACCACGGCCGCGTCGCAAAGGCCCGACGAAAGGCTGCCACGGTGGCGGCCGGACCGTGCAGCATGGCGCAGCAGTAGAGCGCTCCGACCAGAGCGGACTGTTCGAGGTCGTCGAGAATGCGGCGGGTACCCGCCTTGCGCGGCCGCTGCCTGCCGCGCACATGGCACAGGGTGGTCAGAGCCTCGGCGAAGGACTCCGCCGTCGGTCCCACCGCCACGAAGAGCAGTCCGACGGATTCGTAGCGGCCTTTGCCCGGCGAGGCGTGGATGCGGCGCCGCCGGAAATCGTCGGGAGTGAGCGCGGTCCGGCCCGTCGCCAGCAGCGTGGTCAGGATCTCGCCCTTGGTGCCCGCGTCCCCGACCGGCTCGGGTGCCGAGTTGGATTCGAAGACGCAGCTCGCCTCCAGTTCGTAGTCGTCCGGTTGCAGCCCCAGCTCTTCGGTCAGTTCGCGCCGGATGCCGTCCAGAATCTCCACGGTGCCGAACCGCCCCTCGTCACAGTCACTGGGGCCCACCTTGAGTTCCACCACCCCGCCGGAGGTGGGACCGAGCACACCGGGAGCGTTGGAGACGTTGTTGCTTCGCTGCATGAGTACCAGATAGGGACCGCCCGCCGACTCGGCGATCAGACAGACCTTGCCGTTGAGCAGCGGCGCACGCAGACGCCGCTCCCCGGGTGTCCGCCGCGCTCCGATCGGCCGCAGCGTCCGGCCCCGCCCCGGTCCGGCATCGACCGTCGCCGCGGGCAGCAGTGCGAAGCCGCCGACGTCGTGCCGCGCATCGTGCGTCAGCTGGGCGTCCGACAGCTTCTTGCAGTGGGTCGCGAATCCGTCCGCGTCGGCCGTCTTACCCGGTTCGGTGCTGTAGTAGTCCGTCTCGTCGGTGACCAGCACCAGCGTGGCGCCCTCCGCGCCCGGGTGCTGACGCGCATCGACGTAGTCGAGCACCGGGATCCGCCCGTTGTAGTCCCCGAGCAGACCGAAGCCCCCGGTATCGCCGGCCGCGCCGTGCTCGCGCTCGTGGACCGCGTCATAGGCGGACTGCTCGAGTGTCGGCGCCGGGGCTGAGGATCCGGCCTGCCCCGTCGCACCGCACCACAACCCGCGATGCCAGACGACGATCCTGTCGAAACAGGCGGCGCGGGTAGCGGTCGCATCGGCGAGGACAACGGCACCGGTCAGTGCCGAAATGCTCTCGCGGAACACGTGATCCGGCTGTCCCTCCCGGTCCGACGGCCACGCCCGCTTCGCACTCGCCCACGTCTCCTGCCGGACCGGCACCAGCTCGGCGAACTGCTGCAGGTAGTCGTTGAGCAGGGTCAGGTACTCGGTGTTGACCGTGGTGCGATCACTGAGCAGATACCGGCCGACCATCGTCGACGATCGCGGTTCGACGGCCTCCCTCACGACCTGGGCGGCGAAGCCGAAGCGCCGGGTCTCGAACGGCAGGGCATCCGGAGAGAAGTCGGCGGTGCACGCGCACCTGACGCCGGGCATCTTCTGCTTCCACGGCGGGCAGTGCTGCTCGAACATCACCGCCGCAACCCGCGCGGGCGGCGGCGGGGCTCCGTGCTGCACCTGGGTCAACGCCCGGCGCAGGGTCCGGTACACCATCCCCCGGCAGTGCCGGCAGGGGCACGACGAGTTGATTCCGGTACGCCAGGCACGCCAGCGGACCCGGCGGACCGAGCCCTTGGAGAACCAGCTGCCGAAGACCCGGACGCACGAGACGAAGATCAGCACACCCAGCGCGACGCGCTCACCGCTCCACGCCTCGGAGGGCTGCCGGGAGAGCCAGGATCCGAGGTCGACGAACCACGACCGGCCGCCCGCACTCGTAACGCAGACGATCGCCACGACCGCACCGGCAACGACGGCGATCGCCACCGCGTTCCACACCTCGGTGGTGTGCTTCCACCGAGGCGGCGTTGGAGCCGACCGGTCCGGCGGCGCACCGGTGTCCGCCGGATCAGTCATCCGCGCGCTCCGTACCACCGCTTCCGGTCATGCCCCCAGTATTGCCTACCGCGCCGTCTGGCCTGCCGCACCGTATCGCCTCCGAATCGCGGGTCCGCTCCTCTCCGCTCGGCCGCGTACACGGCCGAGCGCGCCGGCCGGTCGATCAGTTGAGGCAGCCCTCCGGGAGGACGGCGTCGTTGAGCGCGGTGAGGGCGGCCGGGAACGCGGTGCCGTCGTTGACGTAGCGCCGGCCATCGCGCTGCAGATTCCAGGGGATGTTGCCGGAGGTGTTGGAGGTACTCGACACCGTGAGGTCGCCGGTATCGGTTCCCAGGGTGATGTCGTACTTCGGATAGTCGTCGGTGTGCTCGATGGTCTCACTCGGCCCGGTGGCCGGCTCGGCGCCGGCCAGGATCGAGTCCAGCGCCTCCACCAGCTGCGGAGGCACCGTGGTCTGCGAGGTCGACGGCTCGCCCGGGCCGCGGAAGTGCATGCCCACGCACTCGACGGTGGCCTGGCAACGGCCACCGTCCTGCCCGCACACGATCGAATAGGAGTAGCTGCGCCGGCCGGCCAGACCGACCCACGAATAGGACGTCCGCACCTCCCGGATCACCAGTTGCGTATCGCCGGCGCCGCCTCCGTCGTCGTCTCCGCACGCGGCGAGCAGCGCAGTGCCGGTGACGAGTACGGCGCCGACGGCCGCAGTACGCAGCAGCCGCCGCTGCTGCGCCGCAGCCTGCCCGGCGTCAGGGGACGTCAAGCGCGATCACCCCCGGGATGGTGCTGATCACGGCAGGCGGATCGTCGTCGGCCTGTCGGATCACCTCGACGGTCGCCACCACCGTCCCCCGGCCGGTGACGGCGTTCGTGCTGGTGCCGAGCCGGGCCGCGAAACCCGGTGCGGTGGTGCCGTGTCCGGGCAGCCGCCAGTGCCGCAGCCGCACCGCTCCGGTGCGGCCGGTGGCCAGATTCCGCCACGACACCTTCAGATAGCGCGGCAGGTACTGGTGGTCGTACTTGCGCAGCCCCACCACGCGGAAGGTGACCGCGGCCGGGGGCGGCGGGTACTGCAGGGTCCGCGGAGCCGGCTGCGCGGTCACGGTGATCCTGGCGAAGTCGCCGCCGGGCACCCCGTGCCCACCGTGTTCGAGACCGCCGGTCACCGGCAGTACCGCCAGCGGGGCGGCCTGCGCGGACGGCGCGTTGGCCCCGGTCAGCCCCAGCACGGCCAGCCCCAGCACGGTCAGTACCGTCACGGCCAGCACCACCGTGCTGCGCGCCATGCCCTTCATCGGTGCCCCTTCGCCCGCTGTACCGATTCGAGGTCTCACCGTTGCCGCTCCGAGACCTGAAAATCAGGGTAGGCGCCACCTGCGGCGCACCCAAGGATCCACGCCTCCCACGAGTGTCGCCGCGCCTCAGCCGGTGCTCTGGTGCAGCAGCTCGTGCAGCTCGCCCATCTCGTAGGGCGGCGAGTCGGCGTGATCCCGGTAGGCCAGGAAGACCGGCATCACCGGATCGTAGCGTCCAATGAAACCGCCTGCGGCGCTGTAGATCTGGCCGGTGATGTCTGCCGCACCGGCACTGGCAAGGTAGACGTAGAGTGCGGCGACGTACTCCGGTGGCGCCGGTGCGAGCGCCGCATCCCGCAGGCCGTCGTCGAGGATCCCGCGACGGTGCAGACTCTCGATGTGCGCGACGAAGTCGTCGCCGGAGGACAGCCGGGACTGCGCCCCGGGCATCACCACGTTCACCCGCACACCGAACTCGCGCAGGTCCGCAGCGGCGGCCAGCGCCAGCGCATTCACTCCGCCCTTGGCCGCCGGATAGCCGCTGCCGCCGAACATGCCCAGCGAGGCCGCCGAGCCGGTGAGCACGATCGACCCGGCCCCCTGCTCGGACATCACCGAGCCGGCCGCCTTGGTGAGCTCGAAGGCGCTGGTCAGGTGCGCCTCGATCTGTTCGTCGAACTCGGCCCGGGTCAGGCTCAGCACCGTCGATCCCGGAGGCTCGGCGATGCCGGCGCAGTTCACCGCCACATCGAGTGAGCCGAACTCGGCGAGCGCCGCATCGACCAGCTCCTGCGCCACCCCCGGCGCACCGGCCGAGCCGCAGACGCCCACCGCCTGGCCGCCGCCGCTGAGCACCTCGTCGACGGCGGCGGAGACCGCATCCCGGTCACGCCCGTTCACCACCACGGACACCCCGCGCACCGCCAGCGCGTGCACCACCGACAGGCCGATGCCCCGGGTGCCGCCGGCGACCACCGCCACCGTGCCCGGCAAGCCGGTCACCTACCGGCCCACCGGGGTGATGGACAGTGCGACCGACGGCCCGCGGTCGGCGAAGTGGAAGTTCGAGCCGCTGCTGAACCGCACGATCGCCACCTCCCCCGACTCCTCGTGCGCCTGCTCACCCCGGGCGAAGCGGATCACCAGCCCGTCGGCGGACTCCTCCGCGGTGGCGGTCAGATACGGGTCCACGGCGGTCGCGGCCGCCTGCAGCGGCTCGATGTGGTCGACGGTCAGCAGCGTGATCCAGCCGCCGTCGGCCTGCGCCGGTGACTCGGCCGGAATCCGCAGCACCACCTCGTCGCCGTCCACCGCCACCTGAACACCGGTGTACTGCACCGGCCCGAGCACCGGGTGCAGCGCCAGCACCTGCGCCAGCGAGTCGGCATCGCCGGACAGGTCCAGCGCCGCCCGCAGCCGGTCGGCCGAGAGTCCGGCGATCCCGGTGAGCTGTTTGCGGAAGATCTCGACCGCCTGCTCCTCGCTCTGCGCGTAGCGGCGCAGACTGAGCTGGAAGCCCAGGGCCAGCAACTGGTGCTGCAGCGCCACCTCCTCGGCGATCCGGGTGAGCGCCCCGGCCGACCAGTCCCGGAACTGCAGATCCTGGTGCAGCGGGCCGCGATAGTCGGTGTAGCCGTCCGTGGCCCGGCCGTCGATCGGGCTCAGCGCCACCTGCGCTGCCGCCAGGGTGAAGACGTGCTCGGCGTCCTCGGGCAGCGGGAGTTCCGGTCGGTCCGGTTCGATGGTCACCGTCCACGCGCAGTGCGGGGTCCGATCGGCCGGCACCCGCGGCGGCCGGTGGATCGGCCGGATGCGGGCCCGCCGGTTGGTGGCGATGGCCGTCGCGTCGAAGGTCGGATCCTCGATGTCGTGGCACATGGCGGTGACGTACTCGTCGCCCAGCGGCTCGACGTCCATCAGCGCACCGCAGTGCTCGAGGACGAACGCACCGTGATGCGGATCGGTGATCTCGTACCGGAAGTCCATGAACTGCGGCGGCGCACCGATGTCGAGCTGAAGGCATTTGAACATGTCCTCGACGGTGTCGCCGTCGATACCCAGGGCGCTGCGCATCCGGTGCGTGTAGACCGGGCTCGAGGCCATCCACTCCTCGATGGCCACCCGGGTCATGATCTCCCGGCCGAAGGCGCTGATCAGGTGTGCCATTCCGCTGCGGTCGATCAGCTGACCGGAGAGCAGCAGTTCGGGGACCAGCGTCGCCAGTTGCGACTGGGTCAGCCGGGCGTGCGGCGACGGCGGGCCGGGGTGTTCGTCGCCGAGCGGACAGGCCGGCTCGAGTGGGGTCGACTCACTCATGCCGGCTCACCAGAACGGCACGGGCGCGGTGCCGAGGTCGTACCAGCCGGGCAGGTCGCCCGGGGCCGACTTCTCCACGCGGGCCAGCATCTCGTCGCTCATCGCCTTGTCGGTCATCATCTCGACGAACAGCGAGGAGACATTGCCGAAGTCGAAGAAGTCTCGCTGCCAGGCGAATTCGAAGTTCCCGCCGTACTTGAACCAGCTGCCCTGGATCCCGTTCAGCGCGTAATTGCTGCCGTCGGCGCGGGTGCCCTCGTAGACCTGCTTCCACAGGCCGATCATGTTGCCGGTGGCGTCGTCGATCACCCAGGTCTGGTACGGGTAGGTCCAGCCGTTGAGGCCCTCCATCTCCTGGCCGAGGGCCAGCTCGCGGATCTCGTCGCGGCCGACGGCCATGAAGTCCTTCGCGGGACCGTAGTTCCAGCCGTAGGTGGCGTCCTGTGCGTAGTACTGGGCCAGGGTGGTCCAGTCGCCGAGCTTCTCCGCCTCGATGTTGGCGGCGAGCCAGCGCGCCTTCATCTCCTCCAGTTCGGCGCGGTCGAACGGGCCGGCGTGGTCGGCGGCGGTGAAGTCGCGAAAGTTCTCAGTCATGTCTGTTCGGTTTCCTTTGTCGGAGTGAGGGTGTCGGTCGCCGTCTGCACGGCGGCGGTGCGGTCAGTCTTCGACGATGCGCAGTGCCTGCGTGGGGCAGTACCGGACGGCGGCCTCGATCTCGGCCCGCCGGCTCTCGTCGGGGGTCGGGTCGAGGATCAGCACACTGTCGCGCTGCGCCTCGAAGACCTCGGGTGCCTCCATCTCGCACATCCCGTGCCCCTGGCACAGGTCGAGGTCCACTTCGATACGCATCAGCGCACCCGCCGGCGGTACCGAACCTTGCAGGGCTGGGCCAGCTGGACGACCATCTTCGAGTGGTCGTTGTGGTAGCTCTCCGGCGGCTGGGAGAGCTCGAACTCGTAGTTCTGCAACAGCACCGAGAAGATGGCCTTGATCTGCATCATGGCGAACTGTGCGCCCACGCAGCGGTGCCGGCCGGCGCCGAACGGGATCCAGGTCCACCGGTTGATGATGTCGTCCTGGCGCGGATCGATGTAGCGGAACGGATCGAACGACTCGGCCTCCGGGAAGTCCTCGGGCAGCCGGTTGTTGACGGCCGGCGAGACCGCGATCAGCTGGCCGGCCCGGACCTCGTTGCCCTCCACCTCGAAGTTCTCCTGAACCAGACGCATGAGGATGATCAGCGGAGGATGCAGCCGCAGGGTCTCTTTGATGCCGGCCTCGAGCAGCGGGATCTGCCGCATGGCGGCGAACGAGTACTCCGGCCGCCCCTCCCCCTTATCCTCGTAGATGTCGTCGAGTTCGGCGACGACCTGGGCCATGAAGTCGGGGTGCCGGAGCAGCTCGAGCAGGGTCCACGCGGAGGTGCCCTGGGTGGTGTGGTGGCCGGCGAACATCATCGAGATGAACATGCCGGTCACGGTGTCGGCGCTGAACATCGGCGAACCGTCTTCGTTCTTCAGCGACACCAGCACGTCGAGCAGATCGCGCTTGTCCTTGTCGGGTTCGGGGTTGGCCTCGCGCTCGGCGAGCACCTCGGTCATGAACGCGACGAGTTCGGCGCGGGCGGCGTCGCGGCGCCGGAAGCTCTCGATGTCGGCGTTGTAGTCGACGTAGGCGTACGGGTCGGTGCCGCGTTCGAGATCGTGATAGATCTCCGAGATCCGCTTGTTCAACCGCTCCCGGAATTTGCGGCCGATCAGGCACGACGACGAGGTGTAGAGGGTCAGTTCGCCGAACCACTCGAGCAGGTCGATCTCGCCCTCGTCGCCCCAGTCGGCGATCATCCGCTCCACTTCCTCGGGGATGGTGACCGCGTGCTGCTTCATGTGCGCGCCCTTGAGGGACTGGTTGTGCAACGCCTTGGCACGCTCCTCCGGGCTGGCGTCGAAGACGACGCCCTCGCCGAAGACCGGGGTCATGAACGGGTAGGCGGCGGCCTGGTCGAGCATCTCGTCGGGCGCCCGGAAGAACTCCTCGTTGGCCGAGGCGCCGGAGACCAGCACCACCTCGCGGCCGGCGAGCTCGAACATGCCCACGTCGCCGCACTCGTTGCGGACGCGCCAGAACAGTTCGATCGGATCGTTGGTGAGGTCGTCGAGGTGCCCGTGTTCGCCTTCTCCGCCGGAGACGCGCTTGGGGGTGGTGAGAGTGGTCATCGTCAGTGTCCTTCCTGGTGCAACGGGTGCGGAAGTCGTTGGTGGGCTGGTGATTCGGCGGGCGCGGCTACGGCCGGCCGGCAGGTTCAGCGGTTCAGGTGCCGAGTGCTCCTTCGGCCTCCACGTCGACGGCCTTCATGTGTGCGCCGCGGGGCACGGTGACCATGGAGTGAACCGCCTGGGCGAGGTGGTCGGGCGTCATGAAGTTGCCGTGCCGGGCCAGCCCGTATTTGATCCAGTCGTTGAGCATGGCCTCGGTGGCCGCCTGATCCATGTTCATGCCCATCCCGGTGAGCGTCTGACCCGGCCGGACGATGCCCGCCCGCACGCCGGTGCCCTCGAGTTCGAGCTGGATCACGTCCACCAGGCCGTCCAGACCGCTCTTGGCGGCGACGTAGGCGGCCTGCCAGGGACGCGGATGTGCGGCCACATCGGAGCCGATGAAGACCACGTCGCCGCGGCGCCGCTCGATCATCTGCCCGATGATCGCCCGGTAGACCCGGAACGCACCGGTGAGGTGGATGTTCACCTGCGAGGCGAACTCCTCGGCGGTGATCTCGTACGACCGGCCGATGGCCAGGTCGCCGGCCCCGATGACGACGATCTCGAGTGCGCCCAGGGCCTGCTGCGCCTCGGCCACGGCCGCGGTGACCGAGTCGGCGTCGGTCACGTCCAGCCGGACGGCGACGGCCTCCCCGCCGGCCTCGGTGATCTCGGCGGCCAGATCGGCGAGCTTGTCCACCCGGCGGGCGGCCAGCGCCACCGGGTAGCCGCGGGCGGCCATCCACCGGGCGGTGGCCTCGCCGATGCCCGACGAGGCGCCGGCGACGAGGACCGGACGGCGGTCGGGATGCGCGATGAAGGCCATGGTCAGCGCACCGTCACCGTCATCGGCAGGTGCGCGAAGCCGCGCACGCTGACCGAGTGCACACGCTCGGCGCCGGACTCGTCGATCTCGTAGCCGGCCACGGTCTGCGCGATGTGCTCGAGACCGAGGTTGGCCTCCAGCCGGGCCAGGTGCGCGCCCAGGCAGAAGTGCGTTCCCACACCGAAACTCATGATGCTGCGGGCCGAATCGCGACCCAGGATGAACTGGTCGGCGTCGGGGCCGAAGACCTCCTCGTCGCGGTTGGCCGAGCCGGCCAGCAGCAGGACCCGATGGCCCTCCGGGATGGTGTGACCGCCGAAGTCGACGTCCTGCACCACCCGGCGCAGCAGCATCTGGGAGGAGGTGTCGTAGCGGAGGGTCTCCTCCACCCACTGCACGGCCATCTCCAGCGACGGATCGGCCAGCACCTTGGCACGCTCGGCCGGGTTCTTCGAGCCCCAGTACACCGCGTTGGCCAGCAGCTTGGTGGTGGTCTCGTTGCCGGCCACCACCATCAGCATCATGAAGCCGATGATCTCGTCGTCGGTGAGGGCGGTGAGTTCGCCTGCGTCGTCACGCATCTCGGCGCCGATGAGCGCGGAGACCAGATCGTCGCCGAGGTTCTTGCGGCGGTCGGCCAGCAGTGCGCTGTAGAAGCCGTGCAGCTCCAGGTAGGCGTAGATGGCCGCCTCCGGGACGTCGGTGACGCCCTCTTCGCGATGGATCAGCAGGTCGGACTGTTTGCGCAGGTGCGCGCGATCGGACTGGCCCACACCGAGCAGTTCGGAGACCACGTCCATCGGCAGCAGGCCGGCGAAGTCGTCGACGAAGTCGAACTCGCCCATCTCCAGGCAGCGCGCCCAGTGTGCGGCGGTCAGTTCGGAGATGCGCGGCCCCAGTTCGCTGACCCGGCGCGGGGTGAAGCCCTTGGAGACGAGCTTGCGCAGCCGCATGTGGCGCGGATCGTCCATCGCCAGAAAGCTCATCGACTTCTCGGCGTGCGGGGTGTACGAGGTGGGGTCGAGGGAGACGCCCCAGCTGTTGGAGAGCCGCACGTTGTCGCGGAAGCCGCGGGCCACGTCCTCGTGCCGGGACAGCGCCCAGAAGTCCTGTGCGGAGTTGTAGTAAACCGGCGCTTCACTGCGGAGCCGCGCGTACAGCGGATACGGGTTCTCGTGGAAGTCGTAGTCGTAGGGATCGAAGGGAATCCGCTCCTGCATTCCCGCGATCGTGACGGCGTCGGTCATGGATCCTCCAGATGGGCGACGGTGGGCCGATGGGCATGGAGTTGTGCGTGTTCGTCAGAGACTTCGCGGAGGCGGGCTGCCGGCCTTCCGTCGAGAGTTCTTCCGGGCTTTCCGCGGCGGGGTGCCGCTGGACATGTGACTGACGCTACACTAGGTTTGAACCAGAGTCCAGACACCTGTCCAGATGGAGTTCCAGTTACATGTCTATTCGACCCGAATCAGCCACCGACCTGCTGATCGACGGCAAACTCATCCCCGCCTCCGGCGGTACCTTCGACGTGGTCAACCCGGCCACCGAAGAGGTCATCGGGCAGGCGGCCGACGCCACCGCCGCCGACATGGACGCGGCGATCGACGCCGCCCGCCGGGCCTTCGACACCACCGGCTGGTCACGCGATCACAGCCTCCGTGCCCGGTGTCTGCGGCAGCTCCGCGACGCCCTGCTCGCCCACGCCGACGAGTTCCGCGAACTGACCACCGCCGAGGTGGGCGCACCGGCCTTCCTCACCGGCGGCCCGCAGTTCGCCGGCCCGGCCGAAGACCTCGGCTACTTCGCCGACCTCGCCGAGAACTACGCCTGGACCCGGGACCTCGGCCGGGCCCAGCCGATGGGCATCGACAACCAGCGCGAACTGCGCTACGAGGCGGTCGGCGTGGTCGGGGCGATCACCCCGTGGAACTTCCCGCACCAGATCAACTTCGCCAAGATCGGTCCGGCGCTGGCCGCCGGCTGCACCGTGGTCCTCAAACCCGCCCCCGACACCCCGTGGGCGGCCGCACTGGTCGGCAAGGTCATCGCCGAGGAGACCGACTTCCCGCCCGGCGTGATCAACATCGTCACCTCCAGCGATCACGGCGTCGGCGCCGTCCTGTCCACCGATCCGCGGGTGGACCTCGTCTCGTTCACCGGCTCCACCGCCACCGGCAAGAAGGTGATGGCCGCAGCGTCGGAGAGCCTGAAGAAGGTCTTCCTCGAACTCGGCGGCAAATCGGCGTTCATCGTGCTCGACGACGCCGACCTGAACAGCGCCTGCTCGATGGCCGCCTTCGCCGTCGTCACCCACGCCGGCCAGGGCTGCGCCATCACCACCCGGCTGCTGGTGCCGCGTGAGCGCCTCGACGAGGCCATCGCCGCCACCCGCGACGCGCTCGCGGGCCTGCCCGCCGGCGACCCGGCCGACCCCGGCACCATCTGCGGACCGCTGATCTCCGCGGCCCAGCGCGAGCGGGTGGAGGGCTACATCCGGCTCGCCCGCGAAGAAGGCGGCACGATCGAGATCGGCGGCGGCCGGCCCGCCGGCAGAGACAGGGGGTTCTACGTCGAACCCACCCTGATCTCCGGACTGGACAACTCGGCGCGCGTGGCGCAGGAGGAGATCTTCGGTCCGGTGCTGGTGATCATTCCGCACGACGGCGACGAGGACGCCGTGCGCATCGCCAACGACTCGCCGTACGGGCTCTCGGGGATGGTCTACGGCACCGACGAGGAGCGCATCAACGCGGTCGTCGACGGGGTCCGCACCGGCACGATGGGCGTCAACGGGGGCATCTGGTACTCGGCCGACGTGCCCTTCGGGGGATACAAGGCATCGGGCATCGGACGGGAGATGGGGGTGGCGGGTTTCGAGGAGTACCTCGAGTCCAAGGCTGTGGCGCGGCCGGTGTGATCGGGGGTGGGGTCTCGATACACCCGGCTCGGCTAGCGCCTCGCCGGGCACTCGACCACCAACGGAAAAGCACTGACCGACGAGACGAAGCGGGAGCACCAAACCACCGACCGAAAAACTCCGCACCTCGCCGGGCACTCGACCACCGACAGAACGACATTCAGACACTGAGTCAGAACCGATGAAAGGCTTCAACCGCATGTCCCGTTTCGAGAACAAGACCATCATCGTCACCGGCGCGGCCGGCGGAATCGGCGAGGCGTACGCCCGCGGGCTGGCGGCCGAGGGCGCCACCGTGGTGGTCGCCGACGTCAACGACGAGGCCGGCCAGAAGGTCGCCGACGACATCGGCGGCCTGTACGTGCACTGCGACGTCTCCGACCCGGAGTCCGCCCAGCAACTCGCCGACACCGCAGCGCAGACCTACGGGGTGATCCACGGCCTGGTGAACAACGCCGCCATCTACGGCGGCATGAAACTCGACTTCCTGATCACCGTCCCGTGGGACTACTACAAGAAGTTCATGGCGGTGAACCTCGACGGCGCCCTGAACGTGACCCGCGCGGTGTACCCGAAGATGACCGAGGGCGGCGCCATCGTCAACCAGTCGTCGACCGCGGCCTGGCTCTACAGCGGCTTCTACGGACTGGCCAAGGCCGGCGTGAACAACCTGACCTTCCAGCTGGCCACCGAACTCGGCGGCAGCGACATCCGGGTCAACGCCATCGCCCCCGGCCCCACCGACACCGAGGCCACTCGCACCACCACCCCCAAGGAGATGGTCGAGGACATGGTGAAGCAGTTGCCGCTCAAGCGTTTCGGCAAGGCCGAAGACCACGTCGGCATGCTCATGTTCCTGCTCTCCGACGAGGCCGGCTGGATCACCGGCCAGATCTTCAACGTCGACGGCGGACAGGTCTACCGGGCATGAGCGGCGAGAACACCGCCGCCCGGCTCGGCTATGTGGGCCTGGGCAACATCGGCGCGCCGATGGCCGGGCGCCTCGCAGGCTGGGGCGGCGGCCTGACCGTGTCCGACCTGTCCGACAAGGCCGTCGACAAGCTCACCGAGAAGGGCGCGCAAGCCGCCGACTCACCGGCCGAACTGGCGACGATGGCCGACATCATCGGGATCTGCGTGGTCAACGACGGCCAGGTGCGGTCGGTGGTCGGCGAGCTGCTGACCACCGCCGCCCCCGGCACCGTGATCACCGTGCACTCCACGATCAGCCCGGAGACCGCCGTGACGCTCGCCGCCCAGTGCGCCGAGAAGGGCGTGCAGTTGCTGGACGCCCCGATCTCCGGGGGCGCGCCCGGCGCCGAGCTGGGCCGCCTGGCCATCATGTTCGGCGGTCCGCGCGCCGCCTACGACCGGGTCGAGGCGCCGTTCTCTCTGGCCGGCGACATGCTGGTGCACGCAGGTGAGGAGGTGGGCGCGGGCACCAAGATGAAGCTGGCCCGCAATCTGCTGCACTTCATCTCGTTCAACGCCGCCGCCGAGGCGCAGCGCCTCGCCGAGGCCGCCGGCCTGGACATCACCACCCTCGGCCGGGTGGTGCGGCACACCGATGCGATCACCGGCGGCGCCGGCGCGATCATGCTCCGCGAGACCACCGCCGAGATCGAACCGGACGACTTCTGGTACGAGGTCTTCTCCCATGTGGTCGACTTGGGCGAGAAGGATCTGTCACTGGCCCTGCAGCTCGGTGCCGAACTCGGCGTGGACCTGCCGCTCGGCGAGATCGCCCGCCGGGACCTGGCCGCCGGCTTCGGCATCCCCACCACGAAAGGATCGACCCCCTCATGAGTTCAGGCACCGCCGTAGGCGGCGAAGGCACCCCGCAGCGCAAGCGGGGCGTGGACAAGATGTCGGAGGTGTACGGCTGGGAGATGTCCGACGGCCCGGGCCTGCACTTCGCGCACACCGCCGATCAGCTCTTCGCCGAGGTCTGGACCCGGGAGGGTCTGAGCATGCGGGATCGCCGCCTGCTGCTGCTCGGCGCGCTGGCCGGCAGCGGGCAGACCGATGTGGCCGAGATCCAGGCCGGCGCGGCGCTGACCAACGGCGAGCTCACCGCCGAGCAGCTCGAGGAGATCGCCCTGTTCCTCTGCTATTACGTGGGCTGGCCGGTGGGCACCAAGCTGAACATGATCTTCGGCCAGGCGGCCAAGAACCACCGGAAGGCTCAGCGCGCCACCGAGCAGGAGTAGACACGCATCATGGTGATGTTCAAGGAACTGAGCGGCGGTACCGGACACGCACTGCTGGCGGCCAGCCCGCTGCCGGAGCTGGCGGCGCACGGCTACGCCGAGGACGAATACGCGGTCGGCGGCATCGTCGGCGGCACCACTGAGGCGGGATCGGCACCGCCGGCCGAATACGTCACCCGGATGCTGGTGCGCCGGCCCCGGCGCGACGAGGACTTCAACGGCACCGTGGTCGTCGAATGGCTCAATGTGAGCAGCGGGAACGACGCCGCCCCCGAGTACAGCTATGTGGCCGCCGAGGTGGTGCGCGGCGGCTATGCGTGGGTGGGGCTTTCGGCGCAGTACACCGGCGTCGAGGGCGGGGACGGCTCGGTGGGCGTGGACACCGGGCCACGCGGACTGGCCGCGAAGAACCCGGAACGCTATGGCGCCCTGCACCATCCCGGCGATGCGTACTGCTACGACCTGTTCGGTCAGCTCGGCCGGGTGCTGCGCCGTCCGGACGGCCAGACCGAATCGTCGCTGCACCCGCTGGGCGGGCTCACCGTGCGCCGGCTGCTGGCGGTGGGCGAATCGCAGTCCGCGATGGCGCTGACCACGTATGTGAACCGTTTCGCCGACGAGCACGGAGCCTACGACGGATATCTGATCCACAGCCGGGCACTGGCCGGGCTGCCGCTCGGCGAGGTGGGCCGCCCGATCGACATCTCCGGCGCCTACCGCGGCGAGCCGGAGAAGATCCGGTCGGTGCAGGCGCCGGTGTTCGTGGTGCAGACCGAGACCGATGTGCTCACCGACTTCCGCTACTACCTGGCGCGTCAGCCCGACACCGATCGGCTGCGGGTGTGGGAGGTGGCCGGCACCTCCCACGCCGACCTGGTCCAGATCGGGCCGTTCGAGGAGATGCTCGGCTGCCCGGATCCGGTGAACCGCGGACAGCAGCAGTTCGTGCTGCGCGCTGCGCTGGCCCACCTGGACCGGTGGGCGGCCGGCGAGTCCGCTCCCCCGACGGCGGCTCCGCTGGAGATCACCGGCGAGTCCGGTCCGCAGCGGCCGTCACTGGTGACCGACGCCGTGGGCAATGCCCGCGGCGGGGTGCGCACACCGTGTGTGGAGGTGCCCACCGAGGTGCTCAGCGGCGTGGTGCCCGAGCCGGTCTCCCGGATCTGCCTGCTCTTCGGCTCCACCACGGCACTGCCCGGCGAACAGCTCGCCGACCTCTACCGCTCGCGTGCGGACTATCTCGATCGGTATGCCGGTGCGGTGGAGCAGGGCATCGCCGACGGCTTTCTGCTGGCGGGTGACCGGGAGGCCCTGCTGGCCGATGCCCGTCCCGAGCACCTGCCCTACTAGGCATCACCGCAGCTCACTGCCTGATCGCGGCCCGGATTCCGACATCGTCGGGGTCCGGGCCGCGGCCGCATCTCGGCGATTTCCGACATTTAGACTAATGGCGTTAGTATACTGGGCGTGACGCACACCACAGCCCTCACCCGAGGAGGCCCGACCCCATGACTCTCGCCGTCGACATCCAAGACCTGCGCACCCGCGCCCTGCGCGACCTGCTCGCCCATCTGGACGGCTCGGTCACCGACCAGTGGCCGGAGATCGCCGATTCGTCCGCCCCCGACTTCGCCGATCCGGTCCGCGCCGAACTCGAACGCGACCGCGTCTTCGGCGAGGTGCCGTTCATCGTCGCCCACTCCTCGGAGGTGACCGGCCGCGGCCAGTTCATCACCGCCGACCTGCCGCGCAACAACGTCGTGGTGATCCGGCAGAGCGACGGCGGCGTGAAGACCTTCGTGAACGCGTGCCGGCACCGCGGCGCCCAGCTGGTGACCGAGGACTCCGGTAAGTGCCGCCTCTTCTCCTGCCCGTATCACCGCTGGTCGTACGGCACCGACGGCGCGCTGCGCAGCGTGACACTCGACAACACCTTCGGCGACTTCGACCGCTCGCAGTACGGGCTGGTGGAACTGCCCACCGAGGAGCGGCACGGCTTCGTCTGGGTGATCGACAACCCCGCCCGGCAGATCGACGTCGCCGCCTGGCTGGGCCCGGAGATGGACGCGATCATGGCCTCCTACGGGATCGGCGATCTGGTGAGCGTGGATCCGCACACCTACCGGCGGCCGGCGAACTGGAAGATCATGCAGGACGGCTTCCTGGACAACTACCACGTCAAGTACGCGCACCCGAACACCGCCGGGAAGATGCTGCACACCAATGCCGTGGCGCTGCAGGACTACGGCCGCTCGTTCTGGTTCCTCACCGCCCGCAAGACCGTCGACCAGTTCATCGGCCAGGAGGTGTCCTGGAGCCCGGAGATGGAGGGCCACACCATCGAAAGCTGTTTCCTCGCACCGAACTCCATGCTGCTCAAGCACGCCACCCACTTCGAGCTGCTCACCTTCCGGCCGGTGGGCGCCGACCCCAACCAGTCGATCATGCAGATGCGCATCATGGCGCCGTCGGTTCAGGACAGCGGGCTGACCCCCGAACACTGGGCCAAACGCTGGGAGAAGAACTGGGGGCTGCTCATCGCCATCCTGCACGACGAGGACTTCCCGATCCTGGACGGCTCCCAGGTGGCGATGAACAGCCTCGACACCGGACCGATGCTGCTGGGCCGCAACGAGATCGGCAGCCATCTGTTCCGCCGGATGGTCGACGAGCTGCTCGCGACCGCGCCGGCCGCCGCAGCGCCGTGAACACCGCCCCCGCCGAGGAACTGGTGGTGGTGGACAGCTACCCCGGGCCGCCCCGCCAGGATGCCGCCGACCTCGCCGCCGACGCCGACCGGGCCGACGCGGAGATGAGCTTCGCCGCCGACGAGCACCGGATCCTGCCGGCGCCGATCATCAGGACCGCCGAACTGCGGACCCGGCTGCACCGCTGGTCGGCACCGCACGGCGACCAGCCACTGCTCGCCGGAGTGGCCACCGCCCGGCTGGTGGAGCCGGACGTCGTGCTCACCCTGCAGATCGCGCCGCTGTTCCGGTCCACCGGAGTGGGGACCGCGGCCGTAGAAGCGCTGCGCCGCAGCGACGTGCTCACCGTCCCGTCCGGGGCACGCCTGCTGATCTGCTGCCACGGTTCCCATCCGGCGGCGATGCGGATGGCGCGCCGCTTCGGCGCCGAGCAGCTCGGCGAACGCCACCACCTGCTGCTGCCCTCGGCGTCGGCCTACCTGCACTCCCGGCTCGCCGCCGACGGCGACAGCACCCCCGGGCGGCCGCAGCGGCGGCCGGTCCCCTCCTCGCCGTGGCCCGCCCTCGGCGAGGAGGTGCCCGGCAGTGTGGAGCTGCGCACCGCGGGCGGCTCCCCGTCGACCGTCCGGATCGCGGTGCACGGCAGCACCGGAATCCTGCACGACGCCGCCGGACCAGACCGGGCCGGCGCCGTCCGGCTGGGGGTGGACACCCTGCTGACCCGCGGCGCCCGCACGGTGCAGACCGTCGCCGACACCGCCGACCTGGAACTGATCGACATCCTCCGGTCCGCCGCCTTCGGCCACGACCGCAGCGATGTGCTCCTGTCCTGCCCACCCCTGACACCCGACCCTCAACCACCGACCACCAGCCTGAAGGAAAACGCATGAACGCCAGCATTCTTCGTCCGATCGCGGCCTGGTCCGCACGCCAGCCCGAGGAGCCGGCCGTGGCCGATCCGGCCGTGGCACTGACCTGGTCTGAATTCGACTCGGCCAGCGACCGGGCCGCCCTCGAACTCGCCGAGGCCGGCGTGAGCCGCGGCGACCGGGTCGCGATTCTCGGCCGGACCGGCACCGCGTGGGCGGTCACCGCCATGGGGGTGATCAAACTCGGTGCGATCGTCTGCCCACTGAACGAGCGCAGCGGCCCCGCCGACCTGGCGGCCGCGGTCTCGGTCACCGAGCCGGTGCTGACCGTCGTCTCGGCGGCCCTGCGCGCGAGTGCCGAGGCGCTGCCGGGCGCCACCCTGGCGCTCGAGGAGATCGGGCGCCCCGAGCCGGCCGGCCGGCCGCTGCCCGCGGTGCGCACCGACGGCTCCGACCCGGTGGCGATCCTGGCCACTTCCGGCTCCACCGGCGCCCCCAAAGCCGTGGTCTTCACGCATGACTCACTGCTCAGCAGCTTCTTCGAATGGTGCCTGGCCGAGCCCTCCTTCCTGCACATGCGCTCACTGAGCGTGAGCTCGATGGCCTTCGGCGCGGGCCTGCTCAACGGCTTCCTCGGCCCGCTGGTGCTCGGCGGCAGTGTGGCCTACCTGCCCGAGTGGGATCCGGCGATCGCCCTGCGGATGATCCGCGACGAGAAGGTGAATCATCTGGGCGCGACCACCATCTTCTACGAGCAGATGGCGGCCCACCCCGACTTCCCGGACGCCGACCTGTCGTCGTTGTCCCTGGCCTTCACCGGCGGCAATCCGGTCACCGACGAGCTGATCCGGTTGTGGGGCGACAAGGGCATCGGGCTGCGGCAGGTGTACGGGCTCACCGAATCCCAGTCGCAGGTCTGCGTCCCGTCGATCGAGCTGTCGATGAGCGCGCCCGACAGTGTGGGAACCGGCGGTGTGCTCAACGAGATCCTGATCGTGAACGCCGACGGCGAGGTGTGCGCTCCCGGCGAACCCGGCGAGATCACCGTGGCCGGCCCGGGCGTCGCCGCCGGCTACTGGCGCAACGACGAACTGACCGCCGCCACCTTCGGCGACGGCCGGCTGCGGACCGGCGACATCGGCGTGCGCGACGACGCCGGGGCGATCCGGGTGGTGGGCCGCACCAAGGACATCATCATCTCCGGCGGCATCAACATCTATGCCGCCGAACTCGAGCGCGCCATCGCGGAGCTGCCGGATGTGCTCGAGGTGGCGGTGATCGGCGTGTCCGACAACGAATTCGGGGAGACCCCGGCGGCGCTCGTCCGCACCGCCGAGTCGTCGGCGCTGACCGCCGCCGAGGTGGTCCAGCACTGCCGCGAAAGCCTCTCCTCGTACAAGGCGCCCCGGTACGTGGAGTTCCTGGCCCAGCCGCTGCCGAGGACGGCCGGCATGAAGATCCGCAAGGGCGCGCTGCGCGACGAGTACGCGGACCTACCGGTCCGCGGGGAACGGCTCTCGGCGGCCGGGTAGCGTCTGGTCGGGAGACCGACACGACCGGGAGGACGCCAGGGTGGGACGCAGACCGCTGATCCAGCGTGAGTCCGCGGCACTCGCCGCCGTCGAGATCATCGATGCCGACGGTCCCGACGCACTGAGCCTCGAACGCCTCGCCACCCGGCTCGGCGTCCGGGCGCCGTCGCTGTACAACCATTTCAGCGACAAGGACGAGATCCTCACCGAGGCCGCCCGGCAGATCGTGCTCTCGACCCCCGATCACGGGCCGGTGGTCGGCGACGACTGGGCCGGCTGGCTGATCGACGGCGCCCTGGCCTTCCGCTCGGCGCTGCTGGCGCACGCCCGGGCGGTGCCACTGGTGGTCGAGCACTTCCCGCGGCAGCTGCTGGAGAAGCTCTACGTCCAGCACTGCCGGGTGCTCGGCCGGCACGGGGTGCCGGTGGACTGGCAGATGGTGATCCTCGAATCGGTGCACCGGATGACCATCGGCTCGGCCATGTGCACGGCCACCGGCCGGCCCGCGATGGCCCCGCTGACCGACCCGACCGAGTTCGACGCCGACCTGGTGACCTCCATGCAGGCCGCGCACTGGTCCGACGAACAGCTCTTCGCCGACATGATGCGCCTGTTCCTGGCCGGTGCTCAGCGCGAGTTCGGCGCATCCGGCCCGGCCTGAACCGACCTCCCGCCCGGCAGGCTGAGGACCTACTCCACGGCGTGCGGCGGCACGGACAGGAACTGGTCGGTGGCGGCCCGGACCTGACCGGAGAAGACGTGGCCCACATGGCCGCCCGCATACCAGTCGATCCGGCCGCCCCAGTGCTCGTGCAGCTTCTGTGCGGCCGTCACCCAGGTGACCCGGTCGTTGAGTGCGGCGATCACCGCACGCCGATTCTCGGGTGCATAGGGCATCACGGCCAGCGGGTCGACCACCGAGGAGACCGCGGTGACGCTGTCGGCGCGCAACAGCGCCGCCGCCTCGCGGCCGCGCTCGCCGGCCCGGTCCAGATGGTGGGCCAGGGTCGGGTGGATGCCGAGCATCGGCACGCAGGCCAGCACCGCACCGATGGACGGTTCCAGTCCGGCCACCAGCGCGGCCAGCGGGCCGCCCAGCGAGGTGCCGCCGATGGTGATGTCGAGCGGATCCTGCTGCCCGATCCAGGAGACCAGCGCCCGCAGATCGGCCACCGCGCGGGCGGTCACCGCCACGTTCTGCAGCGGATCGAAACTCGGATAGTCCAGGTTGGGGTGCTTGCGGCTGCCGTGCGCCGGGAGCACCGGCAGCACCACGTTGTAGCCCAGTCGGCTGTGCAGGTGCGCGGCGCGGAAGGAGAAGAGGTCGTCGGACCGGCCCTGACCGGCGCCGTGCACCCAGATCAGCCAGCGGCGACCGGCGCCGCCGCCGGCCAGCACCCGCGCCGAACCGACACCACTCAGATACGGCTCGTATTCGGCCAGCGGACCGGGCAGTGCGACGTCCGAGTGGAAGTCCACCAGTTGATACCTGGTGGGACCCCAGCGTCTGCGGCTGCTGCGCAGCACCCGCGGGGCCGGCTGCGGCGGGTTCACCCCGTGCACGCCGAGTGCGCTCAGTTCGGCTGCCGCAGCCTCGCAGCGCTGAACGTCGGCGGCCAGATCGTCGATGGACGAGACGTCCCGCACCACCGAGTTGATGGCGACGAAGAGTTCGTCGATGGCCGACTCGCCCACCGTGCGCGGGCGCACCGCCGAGGCCGGGATGCCCAGCTCGTTGTCGCCGGCGCGGGCGGCCCGGGCGCTGGCCACCGCACGCGGCATCACTTCGGCGAACAGGCCCAGTCGGGCGCGGGTGATGTCCCACCCGGTCATGGCAGACATGCGGCTACTTCGCTTCCTGGGGGCGGGACACGGGCTCGAGCAGGCCGCGCTGAACGAGGGCACTCCGGATCTCGGCGAGAGACTCGTCTATGCGCTCGAGGAAGCGCTCCGGATCGGGCATGGACTCCGGGGTGGCGATCAGCCCCATGCTGATCCGCCCGGCGTAGCTGTAGGCGGTCAGGTTCACGTCGGCCGGCGCGATCGCCAGCGCGAAGGAGACCCAGTCGACCACCTCGATCTCGCCCACCCAGCGGGTCTGGCGGGGTCCGGGCAGGTTGGCTGTGGTGATGTTGTTGACCACTCGCGGCACGTGCGGGGCCGCGAGCCTGCGGAAGACCGGGCCGAGCCGGCCGGTGTAGACGGCCACTTGATCGGTGAGGTCGAAGCCCAGCCGGCGGCGCCGGCTGACCGCGGCCGCGCAGCTCTCGGCGGTCTTGGTGAGCCGGTCGACCGGATCGTCGATATCGGTGCGCAGATAGGCGGTGGCCGTGGAGATCTCGTTGCCGTAGGTGCGGTGCGAGGTCAGGTCGGCGGCCACCCCGAAGACGGTGACCGACGGCGAGCGCAGGTCTTCGCTGCGGGCGATCAGCTCGGCGCGTTTGGCTCCGGCGATCACCCCGTGCAGGGCGCCGTTGACGGTGGTGCCGGTGGCGACGGCGATCTGCTGGACGTCGGCCAGCGGGATGGACCGGCTGGCGCACACCCGGTCGCCGCCGCTGCGCGAGGAGAAGCTGTTGCGGGCCGGTTCGAGCGGCATCGGCACCAGGTGACGCGCTTCGAAGACGCGGGACAGATGGGCGGCCTTGATCAGCCGTCCGGTGGCGGCCGGCACCTGCTTGAACAGCTGCCGGGACTCGGCGCGGGCGCTGCGCAGCAGCTCCTCCCGGCTGACCGGTTCCTGCGGGACGACCGGTGCCGGCGGCACCGGCCTGCCGTGTTCGGCGGTGGCCGCCATGAAGATGTTGAGCGACGCCAGCCCGTCGGCGACGCAGTGGTGGATGCGCAGCACCAGCGCCTGCCGTCCGTCGGCCAGACCGTGCACCAGGGTCAGCGCCCACAGCGGGTGGGCGCGGTCGAGCTGCCGGACCGCCAGCGTCGAGAGGATCCGGTCCAGATCCGCCCGGGATCCGGGTGCGGCCACCGTCAGCTCGTCGACGTGCCGGGCCGGGTCGAAGTCCTCGTCGTACACCCAGAACGGCCGGGCGTGACAGGTGCTCGAGGCGGTCTCGATCCGCTGGGTGGCGCGCGGGAACTTGCCCAGGTAGCCGGGCAGCACCGCGAGCAGCTCGTCGCGGGTGATCGGCCGTCCCCGCCGCGAGGTGTCGAGCACCGCCACCTTGAGCGTGTGCATCGGCGTATCGGGCGCCTCCATGTTGAGCATCAGGGCGTCGTTGCCGGTCATGCGCGCCATGTGGTCAACCTCCCGGAGTGAGTTCGCGCTTGAGGATCTTGCCGGTGGCGTTGCGCGGCAAGGCTTCCAGGAAATGCACGTCCCGCGGGACCTTGTAGCCGGCCAGCCGCGCCTTGACGTGCTCGCGCAACTGGGCCGCCGTCAGCGAAACGTCCGAGCGCACCACGTAGGCCACGAGCCGCTGACCGAAGCGCTGGTCGTCGACGCCGATCACCGCCACCTCGGACACTCCGGGATGCTCGTCGAGGGCCTGCTCGACCTCCTGGGGGTAGACGTTCTCGCCGCCGGAGACGATCATCTCGTCGTCGCGGCCGACCACGTAGAGCAGGCCGCGCTCGTCGAACCGCCCCAGGTCGCCGGAGATCATCAGGCCGTCGGCGTAGTCCTTGGCGTCATCACTGGTGTAGCCGTCGAAGCCGGAGCTGCTGGTGACGGCGATCTTGCCGATCGCGCCGGTGGGCAGCGGGGCCAGCTCGTCGTCGAGGATGCGCACCGTGGTGCCGGTCAGCGGCCGGCCCGCGGTGTCCGGGGCGATCCGCAGATCCGCCGGGGTGGCGGTGCTGATCAGCCCCGCCTCGGTGGCGTTGTAGCTGTTGTAGACCACGTCGCCGAAGCGGCCGGTGAAGCCGATGAGCGCGTCGGCGCGCATCCGGGAGCCGCTGGCGGTGACGAACCGCAGAGTGGGCATGGGTTTGGCGTCGAGGGTCGCCGACGGAAGATCCATGATGCGTTCGAGCATCACCGGGACCACCGCCAGCCCGGTCGCCCCGTGCCGGCGCACCAGGTCCAGGGTGGCCTCCGGGTCGAAGCGCCGGCGCATCACCAGGGTGGCGTGCATGGTGGCGCCGATGGCCACCTGGCCGAAGCCCCACGCGTGGAAGATCGGGGCGGCCACCACGACGGGTTCACCGGCCCGCCACGGAATGCGGTCGAGCAGTGCGGCCAGCGAGCCGACGTCGGCGCCGCCGCCGCGTTTGGCGCCCTTGGGAGTTCCGGTGGTGCCGGAGGTGAGCAGGATGATGCGGCCCGGTCGCGAGGGCCGGTCCGGCCGGCCGCCGCGATGTCGCTGCACCAGCTGTTCGGCGGTGCCGGGACCGGCCACCAGCCCCTTCTCCTCCTGCCAGGACCAGACCACCTTCAGGTCCGGGAGGCAGGCCCTGGCCTGCTCGACCAGGCCGGCGAATTCGTCGTCGGCCACGAGGATCTCGGCCTGTTCGCGGGCGAGAACGTCGGCCAGCTGCGGTCCGGCGAAGCCGGTGTTGAGCAGGACGGCGTCGGCCCCGATCCGGGAGGTGGCCGCCAGCGCCTCGATCAGGCCGCGGTGGTTGCGGCACATGATGGCCACCGTCGTGGGCGGTGCGATGGTCAGGCCGTACAGGCCCACGCCCAGGGCGTCGGCGCGCTCGTCGAGTTCGCCCCAGGTGAGGGTGCCGGCCTCGTCGATCACGGCCGGGTGGCCGGGATACTGCGCGGCCGCCAGACCGAGGCCGCTGATCGGGCTCGGCCCGCCGCTGCGCCAGAGCGAGATCCCCATCCGCACGTAGCGATCCGGGCGCAGCAGGGCCAGGAAGCCGCTGTTGATCAGGGTGGTGAGGATCCACCGGATCCGGGTCAGGGTGCTGGTCAGCCTGGTCATCGGTGCGCGGGTCCCTTCAGCCGATGATCGGGAATCGCCGCTGTTCGGCGAGTTCGGTGAGCGCGGTCTGCATCCGGTCGCGCACATGCGCGTCGACGGCGTCGAGATCGGGATCGGCGCCGAATTCGGCGGTGATGTCGATCGGGTCGAGGACGCGGGTGACGATCTTGGCCGGCGCCGGGATGTTGGGCGGCATGCCCGGAGTGATGCCGAACGGGAAGCCGATGCCCAGCGGCACCCGGGTGAACCGGAAGAGCTTGTCGAGCCGGGTGAGTCTGGCCAGCCGCCGGCCGTCGGTGAAGAAGAGCTGGGTCTCCTGCCCGCCGATGCTGACGATCGGGACGATGGGCACGCCGGCCTCGACGGCGGTGCGCACATAGCCCTTGTTGCCGCCGAAGTCGATCGTGGCGCTCTCCCAGACGGGCCGCATGACCTCCCAGTCGCCGCCCGGGAAGACCAGGGTGGCCTGCCCCTCCTCGAGGGCGGCGACCGCCTCCTTCGGATGGGCGCGCAGGAAGCCGTACTTCTTGAAGACCGTCGCCAGCGGCGTGGTGGTGATCAGGTCGTGGGCCAGGGTGCACAGCGGCCGCTGCGGACCGAATTCGTCGGCGAAGGCCACCGCGATCAGCGGCACGTCGTAGGCGAGCAGACCACCGGAGTGGTTGCTGACCAGCAGCACACCGCCGTCGGGCACCTTCTCCATTCCGGTCACCTCGGAGCGGAACCAGAGCTTGCCGACGGCGCGCAGCAGCGGCAGCACCGTCGACACCCAGCCGGCGTTCCAGTCCGTGACCGACCGTCCGGGGCCGTCCGGGGCCGGCTCGTTCTGCTGCGGCACGTCCATGGCCGTCGATGCTGTCATCGTTCTCTTTCCCCCCGGGCGGTTCGCGGTCCTTGCATCCGTGTGCACCGATCACCGAATGGTGATCTGGGACACGTTCACACTAGAGAGATTAGAACACGTTCTAGTTTCTTGCCAAGTCGGACCCTTCCGCCACCGACCCGCCGAGGTACGCCCGCTCCAGGCGGGCCGGATCCGCGGCCAGTTCACTCGCCCCGGATTCGAGCGCGATGTCGCCGTGCACCAGCACCACCGCCCGGTCGGCCACCTCCAGAGCCAGCCGCACATGCTGCTCCACCAGCACGATCGCAGTGCCGTCCGCGTCGGCCACCCGGCGCAGCACCTGCAGGATCGATTCCACGATCACCGGCGCGAGCCCCATGCTCAGTTCGTCGATCAGCAGCACCTTGGGCCGCTGCAGCAGAGCCCGCCCGATGGCGAGCATCTGCTGCTCGCCGCCGGAGAGCTGGCCGGCCGGCACCCGCGCCCGCCGCCCCAGCGAGGGGAACCAGTCGACGATCTCGGCCACCCGAGCCGCCGCCTCCGACCGGCGCCGGCGGCCACCGAACAGCGGCCGTCCCGCATCGGCGCGCACCGCCAGCTTCAGGTTCTGCTCGGTGGAGAGCTTGCGGAAGAGCGCCCGGTCGTCGGGCACGAGGACCAGCCCCGAGCGCACCGCCGACCGCGGATCGGCCGAGGCCACCGCCGTCCCGTCGACGCTCAGTTCACCACCGAGGCGCGGCAGCAGCCCCGCCATCGTCTCGAGCAGTGTGGTCTTCCCGGCGCCGTTGGGCCCGAGCAGAGCGACGATCTCGCCCGCCGCCACGTCCAGGTCGATGCCGCGCACCACCGGATTGCCCTTCATGTGACCGGCATCGAGGGACCGGGCCGACAGCATGCTCATGCGATGACCTCCGGAGCGTCGGAATCGTTGCGGACGGGACGTGCCCCGGCGGGGCCGTCGGGTGCGGGATGGTCCGGTTCCTCTGGGGCAGGATCCTCCGGGGCCGAATCCTCTGGGGCCGCTTCCTCTGGGGCCGCTTCCTCTGGGGCCGCTTCCTCTGCGGCGGGGCCCTCGGTCCCCAGATAGGCGGCCATCACCCGCGGATCGGTGCGGATCTCCTCCGGGGTGCCGGTGGCGATCACGCTGCCCAGGTCGAGCACCACCACGCGGTCGCACACGCTGAGCACCAGATCCATGTCGTGGTCGATCAGCAGCATGCTCACCCCGGAACCCCGGGCCGCCGCCAGGCGCTCGCCGAGCCACCGGCTCTCCCCCGAGTCCAGGCCCGCGGCGGGCTCGTCGAGCAGCGCCACGGTGGGCCGCCCGGCCAGCATCCGGGCCACCGAGACCAGCTGGCGCTGCCCCTGCGACAGATCGGCCGCCGTGCTCTCGGCCAGGTCGCCGATCTGCAGCAGGGCCAAGACCTCGCGGACCGTCCGGTGCGGGTCGTCGTCGCCGGCGTCCACCCCCACCGTCACGTTCTCGAGCACCGAGAGCTCGTCGTAGAGCTCGATGTCCTGGAAGGTGCGCCCGAGTCCGGCCCGGCTGCGCCGGTGCGGCGCCAGGGTGGCGAGGTCGGTCTCGCCCAGCCGGATGCGGCCGGTGCACGGGGCGAAGCCGCTGATCGCGTCGACCAGTGTGGTCTTGCCTGCCCCGTTGGGCCCGATCAGGCCGACGATCTCCCCGCGCAGCAGACCGAAGTCCACGCCGGAAACAGCGGTGACCGCCCCGTAGCGGACGGTGAGGTCCTCCACGGCGAGCACCGGTCCGCCGACTGCCGTCGGCGCGTGCTCGGGCGACGGCGCCACCGGTATGTCCCCGATCGGCGCGGGACGGGCCCGCAGCACCGCCGGCAACGGGATCCGGTGCAACTGCCCGACCAGACCGTCGGGATTGAACACCACGGTCACCACCAGCAGGACGCCCGAGGCCAGCACGTAGTAGTCGCCGATGTCGAGCCAGTACGAGAGCAGGGCACCCGGCGCCATCACGCCGGCCAGCAGCGCGCCGGAGACCGAGGTGACACCGGCGATGTAGAAGACGGCGAACAGGGTGATCGCGGTGAACACCCGGAACAGATCCGCGGTGGCCATATTGCTGGTCTGGTAGGCCATCAGCGCGCCGCCCAGACCGGCCAGGAAGGAGGCGATCGCGAAGGCCGTCAGTTTGACCGCGCCCACATTGATGCCCGAGGCCGCAGCCGAGCGCTCATTGGCCCGCACCGCCAGCATGGCCGCGCCCAGCCGGCTGCGCCGCAGCCAGGCCACGCCGAGCGCACAGAGCGTGAGCACCACCAGGCAGAGGACGCCGAAGGCCAGCTGCGGATAGCCCTCCCCCGCGCCGATCGACAGATCGAGGCCGAAGATCGACGGCGGGGTGACCATCGCCTGGGCGCCGCCGCCGTTCAGGCTCGGATTGTTGAACCAGAAGGCCTCCAGGAACACCGCCAGCGCCAGGGTCGCCACCATCAGCGGCAGTCCGCGCACCCGCAGGGCCGGCAGGCCCACCACCACACCGATCACCATCGCGGCCAGCGCCGCCAGCAGCGGGGCGAACGGGAACGGGATGTGCAGTTGCTCGGAGAAGCGGGCCAGCGAATAGGCCGACGCCCCGGCCAGGGTGAGCTGCGCCAGCGAGACCTGCCCGGCATAGCCGGTGACCACCACCTGCGAGAGCGCGATCACCGCGAAGACCAGGGAGGCGATCACCGCCAGCCGCACGCTGCCGGAGGTGACCAGCAGGGCGACCACGCCCACGGCCACCCCGACCACGGTGGGCACCAGCAGCCGGGTCGGCCGCGGCGAACGCCCCAGATCCTGCTTGGCCACCGCACCTCGGCCGGGCAGCCGCTGGCCGCGCACCAGCAGGAAGATCAGGATCAGCAGCAGCGGGATCGCCTGCGCCACACCGCTGTCGGGAAACCAGTCGACGGTGGTCTGCAGTTTCTGCGCCTCCGAGGAGAGCATCCCGATCGCGAGGCCGGCGAGCACCGTCAGGCTGATCGACGAGAAGTTGCCCACCAGCGCCGCGGCGAGCGCCGGCACGATGAACATGGTGTAGGCCACCGGGTTGAGCGGGACCATCGGCGAGATCAGCACGCCGCCCACGCCGGCGGTGGCACTCGAGAGGGCCCAGTTGGACAGTGCGATCCGGTCCGGCGACAGGCCGGTGACCAGCGCACCGCGTTCGGATTCGGCCGCCGCCTCGGTGGCCACCCCGAAGCGCGTGTATCGCAGGACCAGGGCCGCCAGCGCGGCCAGACCCACGACCACCACACCCAGCCACAGCCCCTCGGTGGAGACGACGGTCTCGCCCACGGTGAAGGACTCGCGCGGGAAGATCGCGGCCACTGGCGGCGGGGTCTCGTCCACGCGCATGGCCAGCAGCGCCTGCAGCACCAGCATGACGCCGATCGCGGCGACCGCCTTGGCCAGCGCCGGCGCGCGGCGCATCGGCCGGAAGACCACCAGATACAGGAGCATGCCCAGGACGGCCGAGAGCGCCACCGCGAGCAGGGCGGCGGGCAGCACATCCCATTTGCCGCCCAGGTCGACGGTCTTGTCGAAGCCCGGAATCGGATTGAGGAACTCCCCGCGCCGCAGGTAGGCGTAGGTGTAGGCGGCGTAGAGCGCAACGGCGCCGGTGGCGAAGTTCACCACGCCGGAGCTCTTGAAAGTCATCACCAGGGCCAGGCCGAGCGCCGCGTAGACGGCGCCGTTGCCCACGCCCAGGAGCAGAAAGGCGAGATCGTTCATCGGAAGGCTGGGGTCCCCTCTGGAGGCGAGCGGTGGCAGGTCGGCAAAAATGCAGGTCGGGCGGGACTCGTCAGGCGGGTCCGGTCGCGCGGCGGGCCGGTGAGATGCCGATCATCACCGGCCCGACCGCGGACGACCGTCAGTCCTGGTTGACCACTTCGGTGTTCTCGAAGACCAGGTCGGCGCCGACGTCGGAGACCAGCATGGCCTTGCTGCACAGCGAGGTGAGCTGCGGGAAGGCCTTGCCGTCGCAGGTGAAGGTGAGTCCCGGAGCGGCCGGCAGCGGCAGGTCGCGGGCGGCACCGAAGGCCGCGTCGACGGCGGCGGCGTCCACCGCGCCCTCCTGCAGACCGGTGCCGACCTCGGCCAGTGCCATCACCGTCTGGTAGCCCATGTACGCCAGACCACGCGGGTCGGTGTCCGGGGCGTACTTGGCCATCACCGTGCGGTACAGATTCACCGTCTCGGCGTCCGAGGTGAGATCGACGGTGGTGAAGGCCTTGGTGTTGGTGTAGGTCTCTTCACCGACGGCCTCGACCACCGGCCGGTCCAGACAGGACGAGATCAGGTACTTCTGCACGTCGGGCGCTGCGGTCTGCAGAGCCTTCAGGGCACTGGTGCACTGGCGGCTGTCGCCGAGGATGCTGACCGCATCCGGCTTGTCGGCCAGGCCGGCGGCGATCTGCGCGCTCGGGTCGGCGACGGAGACCGGCACGGTGACCACCTTCAGCTCCACCCCGGCCCGGGAGAAGATGGGCTCGCCCATCGCCTTGAGCGAGGCGGCGGCGTCGCCGGTGTCGCCGATCAGCACGGTGACCTTCTTGAGCCCGTCCTTGGCGGCGGTGGCGGCCTGCGCGGAGAGCACGCCGACGATGCCGCTGGAGAGCATGTAGGTCTTGGGGGCGGCCATCTCCACCTGGGAGACCGGGGCCTGCGCCACGTAGGGAATGCCGGCTCCGGTGACGATCGGCAGCATGACGGCGCCCTGCGAGCCCATCGGCGTGATCACCACGGAGACCTTCTTGGCCACCATCTCATTGGCGCACTTGGTGGCCGAGACGGGCTCCTCGGCCTCCTTGCAGATCTCGAGCTCCACCTTGTGGCCGCCCACGCCGCCGCCGTTGGCGTTGAGGTACTCGGCGGCCGCCTCGCCGCCCTCGCGGACGCTCGGCACCGAGATGGTGCCGGACTCCGGCACGATCAGGCCGACCTTGATCGCCTCGCCGGTGGGCGCGTTCTCGGTCAGTTCGACGGTGGGCCCGCTGGAGGCAGCGGAGCTGTCGTCGTCCGACGAGCACGCGGTGAGACCGCCGAAGACCAGAGCGCCCGCCGCACCGACGACCATCGCCTGGCGCAACGTGCGTTTGAGGTTGCTGGGTGCTTTCACTATTCGTCCCTTCAGTCCTGTCGGATACCTCGGCACCGTTCGCCGATCCGCGGAAAAGCCGTGCCCGAATGTGCAACTGTAAGACATACGGTAGGGCTTACGGCAGACTCTAACGTGTGTCGGATCACAACAGTGCCGAATTTGCGAAACATGCCACATCTGCTAGCTATCCGCAGTTCAAGAGGGGTTTCACGCCGGTGTTACGATCGGCGGCGCGACCCGATCAGAGCAGGGGGACTATGACCCACGATCCATCGACCACTGCGGGTGACACCGGTCAGCGGGGTTCCGACGGGCGTCTGCCGCGCGGTTCCCTCGACCCGGAGGAGATCGTCGCCGCCGCCTACCGGGTGGCCGGCGAGGTGGGTCTGGCCAGGTTCAGCGTCCCGATGGTGGCCCGCCATCTGGGCGTGGGGGTGACCAGCATCTACTGGCACTTCCGCAAGAAGGAGGACCTGCTCGCAGCCATGTCGGTGTGGGCCACGGCCGACTACCGGGACACCTCCCCCTTCGACGGCGCCGGGGGATGGAAGGCCGGACTGCGGCGGCACTTCCGTTCCATGCACCGCGTGCTCAAGGAACAGCCGGTTCTGGTGGAGCTGATGCTGCTGCTGCAGCCGCGGCCGACCGTCGACGCGACGGTGATGCACGCGACCAGCCGCCGCTTCGGCTCGATCATGGACGCGCTGCACGAGGCCGGCTTCTCCGAGCAGGATGCCTGTCGGCTGTACTTCGCGCTGCTCTCCCACGTGTGCGGGTCGGCGATGCTCACCCATCAGTCGGTGCTGGCCGACGCCGAGCGGCTGATGGTGCAGGCCGGCGGTCCCGATCAGCGGATACCCGAGGATGCGCTGTTCGACTTCACCTTCGAGGCACTGCTCGACCGCGCGGAGTCGCTGCTCGACGATCAGGCGGCACCGGAAGCGCGCTGACCGATCGCGGCCGTACCGGCCAGGCGTCCCCGGTCAGAGGTCCCCGGGCAGCGGCAGCGGGTGGTCGGTTCCGTAGACGTGCACCGCTCCCGGACCGCCCGCGAAACAGCGCTCGACGTCCGGGCCGGAGGTCACCGGGATCACGGTGACCGAGGCGCCCGCGGCGGGGGCGAAGACCGCGTCGGCAGAACCCGGCCCGCGGACGTCGGCCCCGGACGCCGGCCGCCGGACCCGGGCCAGCTGAGTGTGCGCACCGGCACCCGAGACGTCGAGGTAGTCGACGTAGTCGCAGGGCACCGCACCGAGCGTCCCGCGCTGCGGGCGGCCCGCCTGTTCCGGGTCGCCGAGGCCGTACTGGCCGTCGCAGTTGAACACCCAGCTGCCGGCCGCCGCGGCCACCGCCGAGCCGTGGATGGACATTCCGCAGGACGGGAGCAGATGCAGTTCCAGCCCGGCCGCCGTCTCGGGCCACCGGCTGCGCACGACGCCCCGGCGCAGCCGGTGATCTGCGTGGTCCAGGCAGATCTCCACCCCGACGGTCACCGGTCGCTCGCCGGGCACCGAGAAGATCGCATACGGATCGTGCGCCGCGGATTTGAGGTCGCCGCCGGAGGTGTCGAGGACCGGATAGGCGCTCATCTGCTCGGTGATCACCGACCGGCCGGTCACATCCCACAGCAGCAGATCCTCGTTGGAGGCGAAGAACTTCTCGGTGGTCACCGCTCGGGCCCGGAAGTCGCCGCGCACCCCGCTCAGGGCGCCCGGCCCGAGCACGAAGGCCCGGTTGCGGACCTGCACCTGCGGATAGGCGTGGCAGTTCTTGATGAAGTCGACGAGGGCGTCGAAGACCACCAGCGCCAGCGGGCCGTCGGCCCGTGCCCAGGCCTCGCCCAGGGTGCGCACCACGTCGTTGCGCACCGCCGTCGACGTACTGTTCAGGACGGCGTCCAGGTCGGCGACCTGCGCCGAGATCGCCGACCCGAGCACCAGCAGGAAGTGCGGGTAGTCGGCCGCCGGGAAGAGCTCCTCGAGTACGGCCAGGATGTGCCCGGCCGGATCCGGCTCGTCCAGCGCGTGCACGTACGGGCCGAGCAGGCCGTGCCAGAAGAACTCCGGTGCGACGAAGACGTTGAGCACCTTCCCGTCGGCGTCCGGCAGCGCATCGCGGGCCGCGTCGACGGCCCGCTTGAGCAGTCCCGCGCGCAGCCGGACGTCGTCGGCGAAGTCCTCGGCCGCCCGGTAGGTGCCGGCCACGTTGCCGGTACCGTTCGGATCACCCACCGCCACCACCTGCGCGGGTGTGGTCGGCACGGCGTAGCCGATGAAGCGCACCCGCCGGTAGTCTCCCGGCGCCTGATCGGCCGCCATCGTCGTCGCCCCGGGTCGCCCGTCAGTCCGCGATACGGATCACGGCCTTGCCGCGCACCCGACCCTCCGCCAGATCGGTGAGCGCCGTGGGCAGTTGGGCGAGCGAATAGATCTCGCTCACCGGCGGACGCAGTCCGGCGGCGATCATCTCGGTCAGCTCGTCGTGCAGCAGCGGCAGGGTCTCCGGATTGCGGCGGATGTACTCGCCCCAGGCTGCGCCGACGATGGAGATGTTGCGGAAGAGGACGCGGTTGAGCTTGACCGTCGGGATGCCACCGGCCGCGAAGCCGATCACCACGTAGCGGCCGTCGGTGCCCACGGTACGCAGCGCCTCGTCGAAGACGTCACCGCCCACCGGGTCGATGAGCACGTCCACGCCGCCGTCGGACAGTTCGAGGACCCTGTCCTTCCAGCCGTCGGTCAGCTGGACCACCTCGTCGGCGCCGAGCCCCTTGAGCATCTCCTCGGCGCCGGTGCGGTGCACCACGGCGATCACCGTGGCGCCCATCGCCTTGGCCACCAGGATCGACGCCACGCCCACGCCGCCGGCGGCGCCGAGCACGGCCACCACCTCGCCCGGCGCGGTCTGCGCCCGGGTCTTGAGCGCGAAGAGCGCGGTCTGGAAGTTGATGCCCATCGCCGCGCCCTCGTCGAAGGTCAGCTCGGCCGGCAGCGGCATGAGCTGCTCCGCGGAGGCCACCAGCTGCTCGGCGAAGCCGCCTACCATCGACGAGACCAGCACCCGGTCGCCGACGGAGACGCCGGAGCCCTCCGGCGCCTGGGCCACCACACCGGCCACCTCGGTCCCGGGCGTGAAGGGCAGCGGCGGGCGCAGCTGGTACAGCCCCTGCGACATCAGCAGGTCGGGGAAGCACACCCCGCACGATTTGATGTCGACGAGCACCTGGTCCGGGCCCGGCACCGGATTCTCGACGTCGGCGAGGGCGAGGCCCTCCGGTCCGGTTTCAGCGGTGAGTACCTGAGCTTTCATACCGACCACCCTAGCGCTCGTACGGTCGGGGGACCGCTAGGATTCCCGGCATGACTTCCCCGTCCACGGACCACGCCGCGTCCGCCCCCTCGCCCGAGCGTCTGAAGGTGGCCGAGGAGGCCCCCGGCTTCATGCCGCTCGACGAAGCACTGGCCCTGTTCGACGTCGCGAAAGAGTATCTGGGGCAACCGGATTCGGTGGGTCTGGGCGTGGAGATCGGCACCTACTGCGGCAAGTCGACGGTCTTTCTGGGCAGTGCCGCCGAGGCACTCGGCGCGGCCGTGGTGACCGTCGATCACCATCGCGGCTCCGAAGAGCATCAGCCCGGCTGGGAGTACCACGACACCTCGCTGGTGGATCCGCACGCCGGCACCCTGGACACCTCCGCACGGTTCCGGCGCACCATGTTCGACGCCGGACTCGAGCAGACCGTGGTCGGGGTGCTGGCGCCGTCGACGCTGGCCGCGAGGATCTGGGGCCGCCCGGCCGACTTCGTGTTCATCGACGGCGGGCACTCGATGGAGGCCGCGCAGAACGACTACGACGGCTGGGCCCGCTGGGTGCGCGTCGGCGGCGCCCTGCTCATCCACGACGTCTTCCCCGATCCCGCCGACGGCGGCCGGCCGCCGTACGAGATCTACTGCCAGGCGCTGGCCACCGGGCAGTTCACCGAGGTGGCCGTCGCCGGTTCGCTGCGTGTGCTGCGCCGGGACTCGGGTGAGCCGGGGGCGGCGCTGCCGCGCGGCTGACCGCAGATTCCACCGGTTGTCGGATATCGGCGGCCGGCCCGGGCGGCCTCAATCGGTTGACCGACCGGCGGGTGGTGATGACCCGGCCGAACACCGTCTTCTGGTTCATTCCGCACGGCCACACCACTCAGGCCACTCCGCTGGAGACGGTGTCCGACGTGGCCTGCGGCGACGGTCGGCAGTCCGGGGCCTTCGGCGGACTGGCGACGACGCTGGTCATCGTGCCGGTGATCGCGCTGATCCCACTGTTCATGCTCCTGGAACCGGCCTACTGATGGGCGGGGCCACCACCGCGCTGCTGATCCTCGTCGTCATCGGGATGCGGGTGCGGCACCGGCCGCTGCCGACGGCCGGATCCGAGGCGTCCTCACCCGCCGTACCGCGCACCCCGATGCCCTCACCTGCCGCGCCCCCTCCTGGAATGTCCCAACCCGGGATGTCCCCGCCCGGAATGTCCCCGCCTGCGATGTCCTCGCCTGCGGTGGTCCGGCCGAACCCGGACGGGTCCTCCCCCGGCCTTCCGCGGTCTCCGCGGTACTGAGAGCCGGCGGCCGTCTGCGGCGCCGTGCTCAGCGGTGGGCTGCGGCCGGCGCGAGCTGCCGGGTGAGGAACGCCAGTTGGTGCGCCACGGCGGGGGCGAACCAGTCGTTGGGCGCGAAGACGTCGAAGTGGTCGCACGGGTAGTGCCGGACCTGGGCGCGGGCCTTGAACGCCGTCTTGGCCGCGGCCTGCGGCGGCGCCCCCTGATCCAGATCGGCGATCTGCACCAGGACCGGCGCCGTGACGGCGGCGGCCGCCTTGTTGACGTTGAGTCCGCCGATCTCCAGCCCGACGGTGGCGTCGACCTCGTTGCGCCAGGTGGGGCCGGCGATCGCGGTATAGGCCTCGTAGAAGCCGGGTGCGGTCAGGGCCGCGTTCTCCCCCGGCCGGCCGACGATCGGCATCAGCGTGCCCGCGCGGCCGAGCCGGCCGGCGACGGCGCTGCGCATCCCCGCGGCCGCCGACCGGGCCATCGCCCGCACGCCGGACTGCGGGTAGGCGTGCACCCCGGCCGCCAGCCCGTTGACCAGCGGGGCCAGGGCGATCACCGCAGCCACGTCGGTGCGGCCGGCCGCCACCTGCACCACGGTGCCCCCGGACATCGAGACGCCCCACAGCACGATCCGCTCCGGATCCACACCGGGCTGCGCGGCGGCCGCGGCGATGGCACTGGAATAGTCCTGCGCCTGGTCGGCGAGCCGGATGCGCTGCCGAGGGCTGCCCTGCGAGGCACCGAAGCCGCGGTAGTCGAAGGCCAGCACGGCCAGGCCGGCGTCGGCGAAGGCCTGCGCGAAGGGGTCGAGACCGGAGTCGACGGTGCCGCCGAAGCCGTGCGCCATGATCACCACCGGCCTGCGCCCGTCGTCGTCGAACGGGGATTGCGCGGCGCCGGGATAGAAGCGCCCGGCGCAGGTGACGCCGTCGGAGGGGAAGGTCAGTGCGGTGTAGGTCATGCCGGCTCCTTCATACCGGGGTGGCCGTCACCGGCCACCTGCGCCCAGCGGATGCCGCCCTCCCGGCGGGCGCGCCGGAGGCCGGCGGGCAGTTCCCGGGTGCGCATGTCGTGTTCGTAGACGAAGTAGTCGAGTTGCTGGGTGTGCCGGGGCCGGTCGAGCATGTGACCGGTGTACATCTGCATGTCGGCGTCGATCACCCGGCGCATCTCCTCGACCGACGGCGGGCGGTAATTCCCCACCGCGTAGGCGCCGACGCATCGGGCCTGCGCCTCGACGAACGGGAAGAGCGTCGGGGTGGCCTGGGCGAAGCCGTGAAAGATCAGGTCGTCGTAGCCGGGGTAGAACATCCGCTTGTAGAGGTCGATCCGGTTGCCCGGCGCGGAGATGAAATCCTCGTCGAAGAACGGGAAGGTGATGTTGTAGCCGGTGGCGTAGATGATGATGTCGAAGTCGCCGGCGGTGCCGTCGTCGAAGTGCACCGTGGTCCCGTCGAGCCGGCTGATGTCGGGCTTGGGCGTGATGTCGCCCGAGCCGAGGCGCAGCGGCAGTTCCAGTGACTGGGTGGGGTGCGCTTCGAAGAACTTGTGGTTCGGGGTGGGCAGGCCGAACTTCTCCGGACGGCCGGCCATCGGGATGGTCAGCTGCATGAGCTTGCGCTGCCACGCCAGCGGGATCTGCGGAATGGTGCGGTAGTAGCGGTCGGCCGGTTCGCCGCCGTAGTACTTGGGCACCACCCACGCGCCGGAGCGGGTGGACAGGGTCACCTCGTTGCGCAGGGTGCGCGAGGACAGTTCCACGGAGATGTCGGCCGCACTGTTGCCCAGCCCCACCACCAGGATCCGTTTACCGGTGAAGTCGTGCGGGGTCTGATGGTCCACGTAGTGGTGGGCGTGCATCTCGATGCCGTCGAAGTTCCCGGGGAAGTCGGGCCAGCGGGCATCCCAGTGGTGACCGTTGGCCACCACCAGCAGGTCGAAGCGCCGGGTCTCGCCGCGCTGGGTGGTCAGTTCCCAGCCCCCGCCGGGCAGCCGCTCGGCATGCTCCACACCGTTCTCGAATTCGATGCTGCCGAGCAGCCCGAAGGCGTCGGCGTAGTCGTCGAGGTACTGCTTGATCTGCGTGTGGTGCGGGAAGTCCGGATAGTCCTCGGGCATAGGGAAGTCCCGGAAGGACAACTGATGTTTGGAGGTGTCGATGTGCAGCGAGCGGTAGGCGCTCGAGTAGCCGTTGGGGTTCTCGAAGGCCCAGTTGCCGCCGATCCGGTCGGAGGTCTCAAAACAGGTATACGGCACCCCGTAGTCGGTGAGCTGTTTACCCGATGTCAGACCGCTGATGCCGGCCCCGATGATCGCGGTGGCCGGGAGCGTGCGCGTCACGTCGTCACCCTTCAGTAGACACTTTCTCCCGTTGTGTCTATCCCATTGCGCGAGCCGGGGTGAACACTTTCCCGAATCTGTCTACTCGAGGTTGCTAGGGTCGACCCGTGAGCATCGAGTCCCCCGCCGGGAGCGCCGTGGTGGACCGGCTGGTGGAGGTCACCGCGGTCCTGCTGGCCGAGAAGGGCATCCGGGGTACGGCCATGGCACAGGTGGCCGAACGCGCAGGCATCTCACGCGCCTGGCTCTACCGGCATTTCCCCGACAAGAACTCGCTGATCGGCGCCGCCATCGTGCGGCTGGCCGATACCTTCTCCGCCGAGGCGCAGGACGAGCTCTCCGCCCTCGACGGCTTCGCCGAGCAGGTGGTGGCCGGCGTGCGGATCGGCCGCGGCGCGTACGACGATCCGGGCACACTGCTGATGCGGCTGCAGCGGGAGGAGCCCGAGGCCTACGCGGCCTGCGCCGGCGCCGGCGTGAACGGCCTGGTGCCCGACCTGGCCGCCTTCTGGCGGCCGTATGTGGCCGCCGCCGTCGAACGCGGCGAGATCGACGGCGGGCACGACCTGGACGAGGTGAGCGAATGGCTGGCCCGGATGCTGATCAGCATGGGAACCATGCCCGGCCGCACCCTCGATCCGGAGGATCCGGAGTCGCTGGCCCGGCATGTGCGCCGCTATCTGCTGCCGGCCCTGTCCGCGCCGCCGGCCGGCTGACGCGCACGGCAGGCGGAGCAGAACCGGCTCAGACGACGGCCGGGGCTCAGACGATGGCTGGGGCCAGCCCCAGCTTCCCGGCCAGCTTCTGCAGATAGCCGGAGGCGCGTTCGACGGAGTCGTCGGGCAGCCCGTAGAGCACCTGCGTGACGCCCAGCCGGCGCCACTGCTCGAGCTTCTCCGGATCCGGCTTGAAGTCCAGGACGACGATCTGCGGATCGCCCTCGCGGCCGGCGTCGGCCCACACCGACTTGAGCAGGTTCACCGAGCCCTCGATGTCGGCCTCACCGGGGGTGGTGATCCAGCCGTCGGCGCTGCGCGCGATCCACTTGAAGTTCTTCTCGGTGCCGCCGGCGCCCACCAGCACCGGCAGGGTGCCCTGCGGTGGCTTGGGCCAGGCCCAGCTGGGCCCGAAGTCGACGAACTCGCCGTGATACTCGGCCTCCTCCTGCGTCCACAACGCCCGCGCGGCCTCGAGGTACTCGCGGAGCATGGTGCGCCGGCGCTTGGGCGGAACCTTGTGGTCGGCCATCTCGTCGAGGTTCCAGCCGAAGCCGACGCCCAGGGTGACCCGGCCGCCGGAGATGTGGTCGAGGGTGGCCAGCGTCTTGGCGAGCGTGATCGGGTCGGACTGCACCGGCAGGGCCACGGCCGTCGCCAGCCGGATGCGTTCGGTGACCGCCGCCGCCGCGGCCAGCGTGGTCCACGGATCCAGAGTGCGCAGATAGCGGTCGTCGGGCAGTTCGGCGCCGCCGGTGCCCGGATGGGCCGCCTCCCGTTTGGTGGGGATGTGACCGTGTTCGGGAACGAAGTACGACGCGAACCCCGCCTCCTCGATCAGCGGAGCGAGAACCTGCGGCTTGAGGCCGCGGTCGCTGGTGAACTGCACGATCCCGAATTCCACGTCGGGTCCTCCGATGCTGCTGTCGCGTTGGCTGAGGGGCCGCTCTGTGACCCGCATCGCATGATAGACAGTGATCTGGACAGTTGTCCAGAGATGATGTGCGAGGGCCCCGCCGACTGAGCTGATCGGTTCCACCCCACAGACTTGGTTCCACCCCACCGAATAGTCGGCGGGGTGGAACCAAGTCGGTGGGGCGGAGGTGCCGGCCGGTTCAGCCGGCGAGGATTTCGGCGCGCACGTCGCGGAAGACGGCGTTGCCCGGGGTGCTGCGGCTGACGGCGTCGGCGGCCAGCACCACCGCGGCCGAGGTCCAGCACGACTTCTCCACCGGCCAGCGCTTGCCGTCGGCGAAGACCAGACCGGTCCAGTAGGACCCGTCCGGATCACGCAGATGCTGGATGGACGCGATCAGCGCGACGGCCTCGTCGGTGTCGCCGAGCGCGTCGAGCGCCAGCGCCAGTTCGCTGGTCTCCGCGCCGGTGACCCACGGCCGGTGATCCACGCAGCGGATGCCCAGTCCGGGCACCACGAACTCGTCCCAGCGCCGCGCGATCAGCTCCTGGCCTGCGCGGCCGCGCACGGCGCCGCCGAGGATCGGGTAGTACCAGTCCATCGAGTGTTCGCCGGGCGGCTCGAAGACCTCGTCGGCGCGCTGGAAGGCGGCACCGAGGGCGGCGTGCGCCCGCGCCCAGGCCTCCTCCGGCTGCCCCATCTCCTGGGCGATCCGCACCGCGCAGTCCAGCGCCTGATGAATGCTGGCGTTGCCGGTCAGCTGCGCCTCGTCGAACATCGCATGCGTGAGATGGTCTCCGCCCCAACGGAATGCCCCGTCGTCGCGGGCGAAGCGCAGCACCAGTTCGATCGCCTTCCAGACGGTGGGCCACATCCGCTCCAGAAAGTCCCGGTCCCGGGTGATCAGGTAGTGATGCCAGACGCCGACCGCGATGTACGCGCAGAAGTTCGAGTCGATGCCATGGTCCTGCACCACCCCCGCGACGGTGCGAATGGGCCACGACCCGTCCGGCCGCTGCGTGCGGCGCGACCAGTCGTAGGCGGCCTCGGCCCGGGCGAACAGCCCGGTCGCCGAGAGCGCCATCGCCGACTCCACGTGATCCCACGGATCGGTCTGCCCGCCCGGGAACCACGGCAGCGCGCCGGACGGCTCCTGCATCGCGGCGATCGCCTCACCGGTCCGCCGGATCTCGGCCGCGGTCAGCACGCCCGGAACGGACGGCATCGGGAACCCTTGCGGAGCTGTCACGGCACGGATTTCAGGCCGGCTTGCGCAGGTAGATCGCCACCGACTTGCCGAACAGCGGGTTGAGCGCCTGCTCCCCCACCCGGGTCAGCCACGGCTTGCTCATCATGTCCCACACCAGCATCTTGTGGTAGCCGCGAACCAGCGGGTTATCGTTGTTCTCCACGCCCACAGCGCATTTGAGCCACCAGTAGGGCGCGTGCAGGGCGTGCTGGTGGTCCGAGCCGGTCACCTCCAGACCGGCGGCGACCAGCTTGTCGGCCAGCTCCGAGGCCCGGTAGATGCGCACGTGGCCGCCCTCCACCTCGTGGTACTCGTCCGAGAGCGCCCAGCAGACCTTCTCCGGCCAGTAGCGCGGCACCGTCACCGCGGCCAGGCCGCCCGGGCGCAGGATCCGGACCATCTCGGAGATCGCGGCCTCGTCGGACGGGATGTGCTCGAGGATCTCCGACATCAGCACCACGTCGAAGGACTCGTCCTCGTAGGGCAGTGCCAGGGCGTCGCCCACCTCGGTGCGGCCCTGCGCGTACTCGGGGACCTCGCCGGCGGCGACCAGTGCGCCGAACATCTCGGAGACGTCGGACATGTCCTGCTCGCTCATGTCGAAGGCGATCACGTCGGCGCCGCGGCGCAGCATCTCGTAGGAGTGGCGGCCCTGGCCGGCACCGATGTCGATGGCTTTGACGCCCGGTCCCACGTTCAGTTTGTCGAAGTCGACGGTCAGCATGCGGTCATCTCGCTCTCGCTCGGGTCGGCGTCGCCGGCCTCGGTATCGGTGTCGGTGGGGGCGCCGTCGACGAACGGCGCGCCGGTGGCCTGCTCGATGGCTACGCGGTAGCGCTCGGCCGTGGCCGCGGCCACCGCGGCCCAGCTGTACCGCTCGGTGACCCGGTCGCGGCCGGCCGCACCGAGCCGCTCGCGCCGCTCGGGGTGATCGAGCAGTTCCCGGAACGCCCCGGCGATGGCCTCCGCGTCGCGCGGCTCCACCAGCAGCGCGGCATCGCCGACCACCTCGGGGATGGCACCGGCACGGGTGGCCACCAGCGGGGTCCCGCAGCTCATCGCTTCGACGGCCGGCAGTGAGAAGCCCTCGTACAGCGAAGGGACACACGCGATCTCGGCACTGGCCAGCAGCGCGGCCAGCTCGTCGTCGTCGACGCCCGAGACCACGGTGATCTTGTCGCCGATGGCCAGTTCGTCGATCAGCGCGGCCGACGGCCCCTCCGGATCGAGCTTGGAGACCAGCGTCAGGTGGACCTCGCGTTCGGCGGCCACCTTGGCGAAGGCCTGCAGCAGGTAGGAGACGCCTTTGAGCGGCGCGTCGGCACTGGCCACGCAGACGATGGAGCCGGGGGTGCGCTCGCCTCGCGGGGCGAAGGCGTCGATGTCCACGCCCAGCGGGATGGTCACCAGCCGGCCCTCGGGGATGTTGAAGGCCTCGCGGATGTCGTCCTCGCTGGTCTTGGAGACGGTCAGCAGGGACGGGACCCGGCGGGCCACCCGGCCCTGCATGGCCAGGAACGAATGCCAGCGCCAGGCGGTGATCTTCTTCAGCCCCTTGGCCGCACGGATGGCCAGCGAGCGGTCCTGCGTGATCGGGTGGTGGATGGTGGCCACCAGCGGGAACCCGGCGCGCTGGATGTCGAGCAGGCCGTAGCCCAGGCACTGATTGTCGTGCACCACGTCGAAGTCCCGGCGCCGCGCACGCAGCAGCCGGGCCGCCCGCTTGGAGAAGGTGAGCGGTTCGCCGAAGGCGGCGGTCCACATCATGCCCACCTCCAGCACGTCCAGCCAGTCGCGGAACTCGCGGAGCCGGGGGGTGCGGAAGGGGTCGGGCTCGCCGTACAGGTCCAGGCTGGGCACCTTGGTCAGGGTCACCCCGGCGTCGATGGCCGCCTGGTCCAGTTCCGGATAGGGCTGGCCGGAGAAGATCTCCACCTGGTGGCCGAGCAGAGCGAGCTCACGCGAAAGATGACGGACGTAAACGCCCTGCCCTCCGCAATGCGGCTTGCTGCGGTAGGACAGCAGCGCAATCCTCATCAAACCGCCTCCGCCGAGTCGTGGTTCAGTGCGGCCGCTTCGAGTTCTTCGATCGTCACGAGTTTCACCCTACGACGCCCGGCGGCGCGACCGGCACTCACTTCGGCCGCGTCGATCCGCTTCCACGCCGGCAGGTCCACCCGGCTGGCCCCGCGCGAGGCCACCAGATCGGCGACGTCGTCGGCGGAAACCGTTGGGGTGGGCAGCTTTTCGTCGATCAGGTCGTTGATGATCGCCTTCGCAGCCTCTTCGCCGCACATCCGGTTGCGGCCGATGCCGCCGGTGGGTCCGCGGCGGATCCAGCCCGCCACGTACAGCCCGGGGATCACCTCCCCGCCGGGACCGTCGGTGACGCGGGCCTCGACATTGGGCACCACCGCCCGGTCGTCGTCGAACGGCAGGCCGGGCACCGCCTGACCGCGATAGCCGATGGAGCGGATCACCGAACCGGTCTCGATCTCGAAGGTCTCGCCGGTGGGCGCCACCGCCGCGCCGTCGCCGTAGGCGTTGCGGACGCAGACCACCTTCTCCACGGCGCCGTCGCCGGCGATCTCCTGCGGCGAGGTGAGGAATCTGAAGACGATGCGCTTGTTGCCCGGGGTGGCCGGACGTTCGGAGAACTCGCGGGCCAGCCGGATCTTGGTCTCGATCACCGAGTCCAGCGAGCCGTCGTCGAGGGCGGCGGCGGTCTCCTCGGAGAGCGTCAGCTCGGCCGGATCGATCACCACGTCGATGCCCTCGAGGTCGCCCAGGGAGAGGAATTCGGAGTTGGTGAAGGCGCCGTTCTCGATGCCGCGGCGGCCGAGCACCACCACCTCCTCGATCGACGACGAGTTCAGCGCCTCGAGGGCGTGATCGGCGATGTCGGTGCGGCCGAGCACCGACTCGTCCTCGAGGAGCACGCGCGCCACGTCCAGCGCCACGTTGCCGTTGCCCACGATCACCGCGCGCTCGCCGGTGAGATCGAAGCGGCGGTCGGCGAAGTCGGGATGACCGTTGTACCAGGCGACGAAGTCGGTCGCCGGGAACGAGCCGGGCAGATCCTCGCCGTCGATCCCCAGGCGCCGGTCGTGGGCGGCGCCCACGGCGTAGAGGATCGCGCCGTAGCGCTCGGCCAACTCATCGTGGGTGATGTGCGTGCCCACGTCCACGTTGAGGTGGTAGGTGAAGTTCTTCTTCTTCTCGGTGCTCGCGAAGGTGTTCTCCACACCCTTGGTCTTGGCGTGGTCGGGGGCCACACCCGCCCGGACCAGGCCGTAGGGGGTGGGCAGCCGGTCGAACATGTCCACGCTGATCTGGCTGCGCTTGACCAGTTCGCCGGCGGCGTAGAAGGCGGCCGGACCGGCCCCGACGACCGCCACCCGCAGGGACGCCTCGGCAGGCAGCTTGGGCTGCTTGACCGGGTTGGCGAAACCGCCCTCGACGTCGTGATCCTTGTAGTAGTCGGCGTTGATCCGCAGGTAGGGCTCGTCGGTCAGCTCGAGCTGATCGTCGGGCACGATGGCGCTCACCGGGCACTCGTCGATGCAGGCACCGCAGTCGATGCAGGTGTCCGGGTCGATGTAGAGCATCTCGGCTGTCAGAAACTCTGGCTCGTCCGGCGTCGGGTGGATACAGTTGACCGGGCAGACTTCTACGCAGCTGCCGTCGTTGCAGCAGGCACGTGTGATCACGTGAGGCATCTCAATCCCTCGCCTTCCCTGACAAGAACACGTTCTAGTTTTGCACTCAGAGTACCGTAATCCACGCCACATCTCCCAACCGGAAGGCTCCCGGATGACAGTGCCCACGCCGACGAATCTCGCAGCGCCGCAGTACCGCACTCTGCCTGAGCGTAAGGCCGATGGCCCGGTCTTTGAGACGGTTTACCGAGTTCGTACCGGTGATGTGGACCAGCAGATGCGCGCCCGGCTCGATGCGCTGGCCCGTTACCTCCAAGACGCCGCCAACGACAACCTCCGGGATTCGTCCTTCGCCGAGAGCGAGCCGTTCTGGATCGTCCGGCGCACCGTGATCGACGTGCTCGAGCCGATCACCTGGCCGTCCGAGGTGCACGTGCAGCGCTGGTGCGGGGCCTACTCGACCCGCTGGACCAATATGCGGATCACATTGCGCGCGACCAGCGAGACCAACCGCTTCAATCCGGAGCCGCGGCCGGACGGGCTGGTGGAGACCGAGGCCTTCTGGATCAACGTGAACGATCAGGGGCTGCCGTCGCGGATCTGCGACGAGACCCTGGAGCTGCTCGGCGAGATGACCGACGTCGACCGGCTGCGCTGGAAGGCGATGAACCCGGAGAAGGCGCCCGAGCACGGTGATCGTCCGGACCGCGATCACGTGCTGCGGGTGAGCGACTTCGACCCGTTCCGGCACCTGAACAACGCCGCCTACCTCGAGGCCGTGGAGGACGAGCTGGCCGATCACGCCGAGCTGCTCGACGGCCCGCACCGGCTGGTGATCGAGTATCTGCGGCCGATCGTCCCGCAGACGCCGATCACCGTCCGCCGCACGCGGATCGACGACTGCCTCTTCCTCTGGCTGCTGATCCCCGGCGACGACGGCGGCCTCGTGGTGGCCTCCTCCGTCTCCCTCTCGCGCATCCCGTCCTGACCGTCCGGGCTGCGGCCGAGGGTCAGCCGGCGGCGTCGAGCACCAGCTCCATGAGTTTGGTGGCCGAGGTGCAGGCGTCCTGACCGCCCGCCTGCGGCTCCACCCACCAGGTGAGGATGCCGCGGCCGGGCGACTTGGCGGTCACCCCGCACACGCCCGACCGTTTCGGGTCGCGCTGGGTGAACGCGGCCATCGACTTGATCTGCACGTTCTCGGTCTCGAAACCGAGGCGTTTGGCGGTCTGCTTCTCCAGGTTGAGATCGCCCCACTCGTACCAGGCGAGGGTCACGTCGGTGATGCCGGCGCCGGCCACCACCCAGCGGCAGATGGCGCCGAAGAACACCGGATCGGCGACGCTGCCGCCGACGGTCTCGGCGATCACCGAGGTGGGCAGGATGCTGCATTCGGTGAGCAGGCCCTCGAACTGGTCGGTGTCCACGGCCCCGGTGTCGGGGGCGCCGCCGACCCGCACCGGCGTCCCGTCCACGGTGCAGCCCGCGGTGCCGAACAGCAGCCCGGCGGCGGCCGCCGCGGCGATCGCCTTCTTGCTGCGCTGCCCGAGTCTCATGACGCCCGCTCGATCGCCTTCGCGGCCAGCGCTTTGGCGCCGTCGCAGTACTTCTCGGTGTCGTACGTGCCGGTGCCCCCGTCGTCGCCGCGCACCGAGATCTCGATGAAGTCGCCCTCGAACTGGACACCCACCTCGCAGATCGAGCTGTGCACGGCGAGGAAGCCCGGGTAGCCGGCGATGGAGAGGTCTTCGACGTGGTCGCGGCCGGAGAGCTGCTCGTGGCCGCGTTCGCGGCCGATCGGCGAACCCCGGTACCAGTTGAACGAGACGGTGCCGCCCTGTTTGTAATCGTCGGTGCGCCATTCGCAGACGGCGGTGTTGTCGATGTAGAGCCGCATCCCGCCGACGCCGGTCTCATCCTGCACCTCGTCGAGGGTCAGCCCGCCGCAGCGTTCGAACTTGGGACCCGCACCGGCCTTGGGGGTACTCGTGGTGTCGGCGGCATCGGCGCCGTCGCCACCGCAGCCGCTCACCAGCAGGGCGATCACCGCCAGGACCGCCAGCACCAGCAGGTCCATACTGCGCAGCCGATCGAGTTGGCGCCGTTCGCGTTTGGTGGGGCGGCCGGCGCCGGGATCGCGGCGCGGGATGCCGGCGAGCACTTCGCGCGGCGGGGGCGGCGGACTGTGGTCGAGATAGCATTCGGCGGCCGCGGGCGCGGAGACGCGTTTGCTGATCAGTTTGGTCACTTCGACGATGCGGTCGCGGCCGTGGATCCGGACCCGGACTTCGTCGCCGACGGCGACCGGGGTGGCGGGCTTGGCGGTGACGCCGTTGACCTGCACGTGGCCGGCGCGGCAGGCGGCTCCGGCCGCCGAGCGGGTCTTGGTCAGCCGGATGCCCCAGATCCAGCTGTCGATCCGCGTAGCCATGCGCGGCCCCTTTCAGCGTCTACCGCCTTGCTCCCTGCCACTGTAGTCATCGGTGGCGGCGCGCCGTCCGTTCCACGAATGATCTCGCCGGTTGCGCGCGGGAGGCGGGCCGGTGTTCCCGGGTGTGCGGGCCGGCAATGGAATCGGGACCCCGGAGGCGTGCTCCGGGGTCCCGACGGTCGACGGCGCGCGCTCAGCCCGCGGCGCCGACCAGCTCTGCCGACGAGTCGTCGGCGGTGGTGCCGGCAGTGCTGCCGGTGCCGGTTCCGGTGCCGGTATCGGCGGTCTGCCCGGCGTCGCTCTCCGAGCCGCCCTGCGCACCGCTGCCGGCGTCTGTGTCCGACGACCCGGTGCCGCCGATGTCGGTGGCGAGTTCGGTGTCCGCGCCGCCGTCCTGGTCCCCGGCCTCGCCACCGGTCTGAGCGGTGGAGTCGAGCACCGGCACGTCGTCGTCGGCACCGTCTGCGGTCTCGGCGGCATCGTCGTTGCCGGTGTTGTACTCGATCTCCGGCAGCGGAGCCGCGTCGTTGACCTCGATCTCCGGCAGGTCGGCCGGCGCCTCGTTCACCACGCTGAGCGTGCGCGCCTGCGGCGCGTCCCCGGCGGTCGCCGAGGTGGCGGTGGCGCCGCCGAGCAGGTCGCCGGTGTCGACACCGTCGAGGTCGCCCACGAACGGAAGCTCGAAGGCGCCGGTGCGGAAGGTCGGGACGATCGAGCTGAGGTCGAGGTCGCCGAAGGTCACCTGGGGCAGACCCAGGTAGTTGACGGTGGTCTTGCCGTTGACCCTGACGGTCGGCAGCAGCACCAGCTTCTGCCCCATCCAGTCGACGACGATCGCACCGCCCTCGCCGCCGAGCTGCGTGAAGCCGTAGTCGCTGGTGCCGGCGAGGAGATTCTCGCCGCCGAGCGAGAGCCGGGCGATGTCGCTGGTGAAGAGCGTCGCCGGATTGAGGCCGCTGCCGGAGAAGATCCCCGTCACCAGTTCTGTGAGCACATCGTCCGGATCGGTGATCACCCCCGCCGGGTTGGTCAGCCCCAGCTGCAGTTCGGGGATGGAGTCCGTGAGATCGAGTTTGGCGTCGAAGGTCCCCAGAACGTTCAGGCAGGCGCCGACGTCCTCGGCGTAGGCGGCCGTGAGCATGCCGAAGCAGCTGGTGGACTTGACGCCGGGGATCTTGCCGAGCTCATTGCCGAAGACTTCAAGCGGAGTGTCGTCCGTCGTCCAGGCATTGGCGACCCCGATCAGCGCGAAGGAGAGCGCGGTGCGACCATTGCCGGCCCCGGCGGTGGCCAGGCTCAGCGGCAGATAGGAGATGGCCGTGGCACTGCCACCGGTCTGGGCGAAGGCGAACTGGAAGCCGTCGCCGATGACGGTCGCCGTGCCGTAGGGCAGTTCGGCGTCCGGCAGCGTGCTGCCGGTGAGCCAGCTGATCCAGCCCCATACGACCTGGCTCATGTCGTACAGCCCGACCGGCACCACTTCGATGCTGCCCGGAGCCACGATCGCCACCCCGGTGCCGGTCGACCGCTCGCAGTCGGCGACAGCGGTCGTGTCGTCGTTCGCCGAGACGCCGCCGGTACCGCAGACCTGCAGCCGCCACTGTTCGGCGATGGCCTGCGCGACGTCGTTGTTCAGCGTGCCGCCGACGACCTTACCGAGCAGGGCCGAGGGCGAGAGGCTGGCCAGGTCCGAGAGATCGACGTCGATTCCGGTGCCGCCGACGAGGCTCGCGTCCGCCTCGCCCACGGGCGCCAGCACGCTCGCGCCGATGGCGGCGGTGGACACCGCGGCGACGGCGCCGACTTTCCAGCCGCGTCGGGAGGTGGTCGCGGGCTGCTCGGACGGGCCGTCAGCGCCGGTGAAACGTGCCATGGTGTTCCTCTCGGAATCCGGTGTGTCCCCGCTCACAGTGAGTTAATCGCGACTAACCACACCACATCGTTGTCACGGCAACCAAAACCTTCGGCGCTTTCATGGGGTCGACATCGATGCAGTTCAGGCCGGGCACCACCGACAGCGAGTCCGGCGAACCTCGCAGACCGGCGCTGACCTGCTGATTTCGGACACGACAGCGTGCCGGATGGCGCCCCTGTCGTACGAACGGAGGAATTCCGCCGCGCCGCCGCGAGGCACCCCGTCACTGCCCTGAAACCGGCGCGGCCGCGAGCCGACAGCACCCCGGAAACGACGGTGCCCGGCCGACCACGAGGGTCGGCCGGGCACCGTGGTGCACTGCCGGCGTCAGCCCGCCAGGGCGCGCGCCTTGAGCGACTCGAACTCCTCCGGGGTGATGGTGCCGGCGTCCAGCAGCGACTTGGCGGTCGCGATCTGGTCGGCCGGCGAGCCGGTGCCCGCCGCCGAACGGATGTACTCGCGGGTGGCCTGATCGGCAGCCGCATTCGCCTTCTGCTGACGCTCGGCCATCCCCGCACCGCGGGCCAGCAGGTACACGAACGCCGTGAGGTACGGGAAGATGATCAGGAAGATGATCCACACCACCTTCCAGCCGGCGTTCAGCTTGTGGTCGCGGAACAGGTCCGTGAGGATCATGAACAGCACGATCAGGTACGCGATGAACGCGAAGATAATGATCGTGTACCACAGGACGTTCCAGAAATTGCTCCAGTCCACAGTGGACCTCCTTCACTAGAGAGCAGCCGGTGACTCTCTCTTTCCATCACCGGCGGGCAGCAACGTCGACGACGCACGCGCACGCTTGGATCTCATTCAACACGGCCCCGGCGCCCTCGTCGTCAGTCGACGCGCACAAGGCGTCTGACCGGCGCAGATCGGCGGTAAAGGTCACGGTCCCGGCGCGTCGTCCGCCGAGATCCGCATCACAGGGAGCAACGGGCGCACACGGCGTTTGTCCTGGTCCGTCCGGGCCCGGCAACGGGCCGCCCCCGCCGGCGCGGGCCCAAAGTCCCGGAGGGGTATTCGACTAACCGGAAATGGTTACGCTACCGTAATCTGCGCTTACATACCCCGACCAGGAGATTTACCGATCATGGCAGCAGTGATCCTTTACGGCACGGAGACCGGTACCGGCGAACTCGTAGCCGACGCCGTCGCCGACGTGCTGGCAGCTGACTTCGATCCGTCGATCTACGACATGTCCGAGTACGCGGCAGAAGACCTCGACAGCGACGACTTCCTCGTCGTGGTCTGCTCCACGTACGGCGAGGGCGAGCTGCCGTCGGGGGCGCTCCCCTTCGCCGACGAACTCGACGACGTCAAGCCGGACCTGTCCGGTCTGCGCTTCGCCGTGTTCGGTCTCGGTGACACCGTCTACGACGACACGTTCAACCGCGGCGGCGAGATCATGGCCGAGATGCTGACCAAGCTGGGCGCGACCGAGGTGGGCGAGCACTTCCGGCACGATGCCTCCTCGACCGTGAAGCCGGCCAAGGCCGCCGAAGAGTGGGCCGAGGGTCTCAAGGCCGTCATCGCCGAAGGCTGACCGCCGCCGCCCCCAGCGGCCCGTATCCCCGGCAGAACCGACGACCGCGCCGGCACCGATCTACGTCGGTACCGGCGCGGTCTCGTCGTCCACAGGAATCTTCGGCACTGAAAGTGGGCTCCAGGCCACACAAGAGTGCCGAAAATCTGCGGGCAGGTCTGTGCGGGCTCAGGCCGTCGGCGCGCCCAGCACCAGCTCAGTGACCACCGGGGTGGGATTGGCCGTCAGATCCAGCACCGGGCAGTGCGCTTGCACGGCCTCGTGCAGTTCGGCGTAGCGGGCGGCCGGCTCGGGGCCGGTGATCTGCACCTGCACCCGCACCTCGCCGAAACCGGGGCGCACGGCGTCGTCGAGGCCGAAGAAGCCCCGCACGTCCAGATCGCCCTCGGCGTGCGCGGTGAGTCCGTCCACCGTCACGCCCAGCCGCTGCGCCCAGAACCGGTAGGTGACCACGTGGCAGGACAGCAGCGCCGCCAGATAGTGCTCCACCGGGTTGGCGGCGGTGTCGTCGCCGCCGAACACGGCCGGCTCGTCCACGGTGAGCGTGAACCGGCGGGCCCGCACCTGCGAGACGACTCCCTCGCCCGCGGTCGCGTCGGCGGCGATCACCGCCAGCGCGGCCTCCGGCTTAGCCGCCACCGCCTCGGCAGTGGCCGCCACGATCCCGTTCAGCGGGGTCTGCGGGGTGGGTGCGGGAATCTCGACGGCGGTACGTGTTGAGGTCATACGAGACAACCTAGGCCCGCCGCGGACACACCCGGAAGGGTTGTGTCCACGGCGGGCCCAAGGCTCGACAGGACGCTCAGCAGAGCACTGCGGAGGCGGCGACGAAGTCGCGCACACCGGCCGCCGGCTGCTCCTTGCCGTTGTTGGCGGCCTTCAGCGCCGCCGCCGCATACTGTTCGGCGGTCTTCTGGCCGTTGCGCTTACGCACATCGCACACCGAGGTGCCCAGCGAGAGCGCGTACTCGTCGTCGACGGTCACGTCGGCCTTGTGCACCTTGTCCAGGAACTTCCCGCGGGCACCGCCGGCCGGGGCCGGAACGGTCTCCGGATCGGTCTGGTCGGGCAGATCCGTGGGCGAGGTGACCGGCTGCTCGGTCACCGGCTTGGAGGTCTCCTCCTGCGTCGGCTCGCTCGACTCCGCCGGCTTCGACGGCGCGGCCGAACTGGTCGTGGTGGACCCGGACGGGGCGGTCGTCGACGTGGACCCGACGCCGGCCGAGCTGGACGGGGCGGCGGCGCCGTTGTCGTCGTCGCCGCACGCCGTGAGCAGGCCGGCGGCGAGTGCCACTCCGGCCAGGCTCACGGCGAGCCGGCGACCGGCCCGATCAGGCACGGAAGAAGCCCTGGTGGTAGGCATTCCAGACCGCGTCACGCCAGTACTCCCAGTCGTGCAGACCGGTCACCGGGTAGTAGGTCTTGTGCGGAATGCCGGCGACGGTGGTCGCCAGGTCGAACAGGTGCGTCTGGCTCGACGCCAGCAGTTCGAGCGGAGCGCCCTGGATCAGCAGCATCGGGTTGTTCAGCAGTGCCTGCGGGGTGGCGGTGTAGCCGGGGATGCCGCTGCCGGTGCTCAGGAACAGCTTGAGGCCGTGGAACCGGCCCACCTGGGCCAGCGGATCGTTCTCGTACCAGCGGACGTTCCAGGGCGGGCCCCACATCGCGTCGGCGTTCATCGCCGGGGTGCCGCCGTCGAGGGCCGGGAAGAGCATGGCCGCGCGGATGGCGGTGTGCATGCCGGGCACGCTGAGCGCCGGCAGACCCGAGAGCGAGCCCGCGGCGTCGAAGTTGCGCCGGTTGTTCGCGGCGATCATCAGGGCCGAGCCGCCGCTCATCGACAGCCCCATGATGGCGTAGTGACCGGACGGGCCGCGCAGTCCGTGGCCGTCCATGGCGCGCACCAGGCTCTTGGTGATGACGCAGTTCCACCGGTACCGGTAGCCCTGGTTACTGAAGTTATCGGGGGTGTTCCAGTCGGTGTAGAAGCTCATGTAGCCGCCGACCGGCTGCACCACATTGACACCCTTGGCCGCCAGATCCGGACCGACGGTGGTGCGGTCCTCCCAGCCGGACTTGTTGTTGGTGGCGCGCAGTCCGTCGAGCAGGACCACGGTCTTGCGGTTCTGCGGCCTGGTCCAGGCGCGCACCTTGACCTTGTTGTGGCCGCCACCGCTCTGACTGGGCATGCCACACGAGTCGATGAACCAGGTCTGCGCGGACGGCTTGGCCTCCGCGGCGCCGGCCATCAGACCGGTCGCCATCACCGCGGCGACCGCAGCGGCGGCGCCTTTCACCAAACGGCTCTTGAAAGACAAGAAGGTACTCCTCTCCAGCGGCGCGATCCGCTCCCCTCCGCGCGCGTCTGCGAGCACCCGAGCGGGATCATTCACCGTGGGGCGTCCGCCCCAAACGTTCCTATTATCGCCACCCTTCCGCGCCCGTTACGAATCGGTAACGACGCCCGGGCTCCGGCCGCCCCCGAAAACCGGCATCCGGCCGCCGCGCACCCCTCGGCGCGGCCGCCCGGAGCGGGCCGCGGATCGCCGAGTTGTGCTGGGCTGATCAGCGACGGCGCCGCGGCCCGGACCGGCCGGCCGGAGCGGGCGGCACATGGCGACTGTGGTTTCCATCACAACGCGTGCCGCCCGGCCCGAACGGCCGGTCGGTGAACGCCCGGCGGCCGGTAGATGGCCGGATCACTCGCAGGCGATGCCGTCGCCGTCGCCGTCCAGACCGGAGCGGTAGCCGGGCTGCCCGCGATGGAGCGGAGCCGCCCCGGCCGCGCGGGCGGCGCTGCAGTTGCGGTAGTACACCTCGTCGGGCTGCTGCTGCGGGACGGCCGGCGCGGGCCGGGTCTGCTGCGGGGCGTCGCCGTTGCAGTCGCCCAGAATCCGTGCGATCGCGTCCTTCTCGGCGGCGGTCACCCACACCCCGTACTTCTTCTTCACCGTGACCTGCTTGGCCACGTAGGTGCAGCGGTAGGCCTTGTTGCGCGGCAGCCAGGTGGCCGCGTCGCCGTCACCCTTGCTCTGGTTGGCGGTTCCGGAGACGGCGAGGAGGTTGACCGGATCGTTGGCGAAGTCGCGGCGCTTGTCCGAACTCCAGCCCTGCGCGCCCTTCTGCCAGGCGTCCGAGAGGGCCACGACGTGATCGATCTGCACCGCGCTGGACTCCGGGCCGCGGACGAACCGGATCGTCTGCCCGGTGTACGGATCGGCCAGGGTGCCGCTGAGCACCACGCAGTCGCGGGTGCCGGCCTTGACGGTGATGTCGGTCAGGTCGCGGCGCAGGATGTCGTTGCGGGTGTCGCAGCCGTTGTGTCCGCCGGCCACGCTGACGTCGTCGGACCAGGCCTGCCCGAAGAGTGCGCGGTCGTAGCCGGTCTTGGGTGCGCGGCCCTTGACGGCGAGGGTGTTCAGGTCGGTCAGCGCCTGCTGGCGGGCCGACGGCGCAGCCGCCACGACGGCCGGTGCCAGCGGGGCCGAGAAGAGGCCGACGATCACGGCGAGAGCCGCGAAGAGGGAGGTCACACGCACGGGGGTCCTTTCATCGAAGTAGTGCACGGGCAGTGCGCCCGTCCCCCGACCGGCTTTCGTCATTCTCGCATCGGAGTCTGACACGACTGCTATGTCGGACAATCGACCCACATCGGACAGCAGGGCGCGCGTCGTCCCCGGATTGTCAGGGGCCGCGGCTACCGTTTGACCCATGCAGTACCGCAGTGAACTCGAAAGCCTGATGACGCTGTCGGCCGAGGCCATCACGCAGGCCTGCGCCGGCGAGCGGCTCAACAGCCTCATCACCCAGTGCTACGACGAGTACCTGGAACTGCGTGAGCTGGCCGAGGAGATTCCCGACGGCGACGCCCAGCGCGACTTCTACCTGCAGGAGGCCGCCGCCTGGCGGGCGACGGTCCGGGTGCTGCGGACCATCGCCGCAGAGAAGTCGGCCCGCACCGGGCGCACCTCGGGCGCGGCATGAGCGAGGCCGCCCGCACCCTGGTGCTGATGCGTCACGGGAAGTCCGGCTATCCGGACGGCGTCTGGGACCACGAACGGCCGCTCGCCGCCCGCGGCCGCAGGGAGGCCGCACTGGCCGGACGGTGGATGGCCGACGACGGGCTGCAGGTGGACGCGGTGCTGTGCTCCACCGCCCAGCGCACCCGGGAGACCCTCGAGCGCACCGGCATCGGCGCGCCGGTCCAGTACGCGGAGGAGATCTACGGCGGCACCCCCGCGGACATCCTGGAGACGGTGCGCCTGCTGGCGCCGGCGGATGCGGGCACCGTGCTGGTGGTCGGACACTTCCCCGGTCTGCCGGAGACCGTGCTGACGCTGGACGCCGATGCCGTGATCGATCGCTTCCCCACCTCCGCCTACGCCGTGGTCTCGGTGGGTGTGGCGTGGGACCGGGTGGGTCTGGACGTCGATCCGCAGGCACGCCTGTGCGCGCTGCGCGTTCCGCGCGCCAAGTGACCCGGCCCCGAACGGTCGCGGTGCCGGTGACCGCCTGGGCAGTCACCGGCACCGCGACCGTCGGTCACTCCTCGCTGTCGCCGGAGTCCGATCCCGCAGACACCGAGGCGAGCTCGCCGGACGGCTGAGCGTCGGTCCCGGTGGTGTCCCCGGACTCGTCGCTTCCGCCGTCGCGGGTGGCCGCGCCCTGTGCGCCGGTGGCGTCCTGGCCGCCGGTCTGCCCGGTGCCGAGCGACGGATCCGGCTGCGGCGCCTCATCGCCGGAGCCCTCGCCGCCCGCGACAGTCCCTCCGGTGCCAGTGGACTCGCCGGTGCCGGTGGACTCGCCGGTGCCGGTAGCCGCTCCGGTGCCGGAGGCCTCGCTGCCGCTGCCGGCGCCGGACCCGCCGGTCTGCGCACCGGTGCCGGTTCCGGCCGCATCGGCCGGATCACTCTCCGTCGCCGGCTGCCCGGCGAGCAGAGTGACCGGAGCCTCTCCGTCGACGACGTCCTCCCCAGCGGTGCCGTCGCCCTGCCCGGCCTCTCCGTCGTCCGGTTCGGTCGCGGTGCCACCCGAATCGGTACCCGAGTCGCTGCCGGAGCCGAGCAGCGGACCGACGAGGTCACCGATCAGCTTCAGGTCGTCGCCGAGAGTGACGGTGTTGCGCCAGTTGCGGGCCACCGCCAGCGGATCGAACGGGTTGTCCAGCGAGAGGGTGCCCAGGCCGAACGGGTGATCCCACTGCACCAGTGAGATCTTGGGCAGCAGACCGCTGTCGGCGTCGGCGGCGATCGCTCGGATCTCCGGCAGCCCGATCAGGTTGGGCCGGGTGGTGCCGTTGACCTCCACGGCCGGGAAGAAGACGATCTCGTGGCCGAGCCAGGAGACCACCAGCGGTTCCCGCAGACCGTAGTCGCTGGTCAGCCAGTGCGCCGTGGTCGTGGTGGCCACCACCGGATCCCACAGCAGTCGACCGTCGGCGTCGGTGGCCTGCACGGTCTCCTGCACCTGCGTGGTGACGCCGTCGTCGTCGGTCCGGGTGATCATCTTCGGCACCCGGACGTAGCGGGTCTTGGTTTCGAAGACCGGCTCGCCGTCCTCGGTCTGCTTCTGGACCTGCTTCTGCACCGCACCCTCGGTGCCCTCCGGCACCTCCTCGCCGTCGGCGTTCACCCAGACGTCCACCATGACCGGCGACTGGTACTCCTCCCAGGTGTCCTCGTAGACGCCGACCATCCGCGGCGTCAGCTTGGTCTTGGTGACCGGGGTGAAGTCGGCGATGTCGAGGTCCTGGTCGTCCTCGATCTGCGCCTGCGTCCGCTCCAGGCCGGCGCTGTTGCGGTAGAGCGGGGTGCCGTCGGTGCCGAGCACCGGCTCCTTTTCGAAGGTGGTCTCGACGTTCTTGGTGTACCGGACGAAGTCCTTGCTGATCTTGATCCGCTGATCCTCGGACACCAGGGCGGTCAGCAGGCCGGCCATGAACGGCGAGGCGAGCAGATCGTCCATCGAGGCGGACTCGCCGTCGCCGGTGAGCAGCGGGGCGAGCTGCTTGAGCAGGGCGTCGTTGCCGAAGACGAGCGAGGAGACGTCCTGGATGCCGTACTGCTCCTGGCGCGCGACCGCGTCGCCGTCGAAGGTTCCGGAGCCGTCGGAGAGCGGCCGCAGGTCCTTATAGGTGTCGAAAGTGCCCAGGAAATTGCTGCAACTGCCGAAGGCCTCGGCGGTGGCCTTGGCGTTCACGCCGTAGCAGAACACCTCCTTGAGGTCGGGAATCTGGCCGTTGAGGCCTTCGACCACGTCGAGCATCTCACCCATCTCCCCGGCTCCGGCGTCGGCCGCCAGATCCGATTCGAGGAGGGGCCGCAGTGCGCTGAAGTCGACGTCCTGTCCGAACCAGGTGAACCGGATGTCGGAGGTGTCCAGGTTCGCGGCGATCGCGATGCCGTACATCGCGTACGCCTGGGCGAGCAGACCGTTGTCGGCGCCGGCCAGCGCGAGGGCGAGGTCGTTGCCGGTTTCGGCGACGGCGGTGCCGCCGCGCATCGAGAGCGCCACATTGATGCCCTCGCCGATGATCGTCGAACGGCCCTCGGGTGCGGTCTTCCCGGGGAGGATGACCCGGCCCAGTTCGTCGGGCTCATAGGTGTGACCGGTCAGGGCCTCCGCCATCTTGATGGCCTTGTCGCGCTTCGCGGCGTTCTTATCGCGGGTCTTCCAGCCTGTGACACAGTTTCCGAAGACCACCGGAAGGCTGCAATACGTCTCTTGCTCATACGGCAGCGCCGCGTCGGCCCGGATCTGGTCGTAGGAGTCGTACTCGTCGAAGGCCCCCGGATCGATCGGCACACCGACGAGACCGTTCACGAGGGTCTTGATCGCGCTTCTTCCCAGCACCACACCGCCCAGAAGCTCGAAGAGGTTGCGCTCGCCCATCGTGTAGAAGAGGATGTCGTCGCCCAGGTCCACGGTCATCTCTTCGGCAAGCTGGCCGATCTCGAAGCGGTCCGGCAGCACCAGTGCCAGGCCGGTGCCGGTGGAGTCGGTACAGGTGGCGATGGCCTCCGGCGGGAGCCCGCCGTCGGTGGTGTCCTCCGGGTCCCAGGTGGTGCCGCCCTGGCCGGCGGAGGCGAGTGCACCGCTGCCGCACATCTCCACGAAGCCGGTGATCATCTCGTTGTCGAGCAGGGCGCCCACGTCGGCGCCGCCGAGCGAGTCCAGCGGACCGGCGGCGTGCGCCGCACCGGGTCCGGCGAGCAGTCCCGCACTGAGAACTGCGGCACTGCCGAGGACGGCGATCATCTTGACCGCCTTACGATTTCCCCCACGTCTGGCCGCGCGCCGCCGGGCTGCGCGATTGAGGTGATGCTCGGGCACGGGGTGGTCTCCTCACTGTCGGAGTGGTTGTGTACTCAACCAACTTCTCCGATCGTGACCGCGAGTTTCCGCCCGAACTGCGGGAATCACCCATTCGACCGATTCCAGCCGGTAACCGTTCGTCCCGGCGACCTTCTGCTACCCCGGCGTCTACCCCTCGTCCGTCTACCCCTCTGCGTCTAATCCTCTGCGTCCGACCTCTCTGCGTCCGCCCTCTCTGCGTCCGACCCCTCTGGGGCACCGTCGGCCGGCGCGCCCTTCCGCTCGGTCCGCTCCTTCCGTTCGGCGCGTTCGGCGCGCTCTGTGGCCTCGGCGAGCGTGCGCAGCGGGATCCACAGCCACAGCCGGCCCAGCACCAGAGCGACCAGCAGCGCCGCCAGACCCGCACCCCAGGCCGATTCGGTGGTGGCCAGCACGACGATCGCCGCCGCCCCGCCGAGCGCCACCGCCAGGCACGCCAGTCCGGACATCGCATCGCGGTGCGTGGTGGCCACCAGCCGGTGCATGCTGTGGTGCCGGAAGAGCACCCGGTGCTCGGCGATCGGCGCGAGCAGGAAGGCGACGGCCAGCAGCGCCGCACCCACGGTGGCCAGATACACCGCGACCCCCGCCCCGTGCAGGACGTCGAAGCGCGACTGGAACGGGACGATGAGCAGGAAGCCGGCCAGGATCTGCACGCCGGTCTGCAGCACCCGCAGTTCCTGGACCAGGACGGTCCAGTTGCGGTCGAGTCGCTGGGTCTCGGTCTCCCCGCGGGCGTGCTCGTCCCACAACCGTTCCTGCTCGTCGAGGGCGACGTGCCGGCGTTGCCACGCTCTGCGCAGAGACCGCATGAACCGCCCTTCCCCGCTGTGCTCCGTCCGGCCCAGCTTAGGTCGTGCGGTTCCGGTCCGGCACCCCGACAGAAACGATCCGGGCACGATCGGAGATAGTCCCGTTGTGACTGTTGTGACAGATGTGAAGCCTGGCTTAGGGTCGGAACCACTATGAGAGTTGTGCAGCGCAGCAGAGAGTCCCGTATCCGTCGGCTGTGGGCCGGTCTGGCCGTGATCACCGGCACGGTGACCGCCCTGGCGCTGGCACCGGCAGGTCTCCCGCAGGCACAGGCCCAGGTGGTGCGCACCCAGGAGCTCAGTCCCACCATCACCCTGGTGTCGGTGCACTCCCGGTCGATGAACCGCACCCTGCAGGCGCATGTGCTCCATCCGGCGGGCAAGCCGGCCGGACTGCCCACCTTCTATCTGCTGCCCGGCGCCGGCGGCGCCGAGGACGGCATCTCCTGGTACCACCACGGCGGCGTCCGGCAGTTCTTCGCCGGCAAGCGGGTCAATGTGGTGCTGCCGATCGGCGGCCGATTCTCGATGATGACCGACTGGCAGCACGACGACCCGGCCCTCGGCCGCAACAAGTGGCAGACCTACTACACGCGGGAACTGCCCGATTCCATCGACCGCGCCTTCCGCACCAACGGCACCAATGCCCTCGGCGGTGTCTCGATGTCGGCCGGTCCGGCCCTGGATCTGGCCATTCAGGCCCCGCGACGGTTCCGCGCCGTGGCCTCCTACAGCGGCTGCCCCGGCACCACCGACCCGCTCGGCGTGCTCTCCAACACCACCGTCCCGATGCGCGGCGGCGGCAATCCGCTCAACATGTGGGGTCCGCCCGGCAGCGCGGCCTGGATCAAGCACGATCCGGTGGTCAACGCCGCCAAGCTGCGCGGCAAGGCCATCTTCCTGTTCGCCGGTTCCGGGGTTCCGGGGAGCATCGACGGCAGTCCGCTGGCCGCCATCGGCGGACTGTTCGGCGGCGACGTGGTCGAGGGGGTCTCGCTGGCCTGCACCACCAACATGCACAACAAGCTCAACTCGCTGGGCATCGCGCACCGGTTCAGCGTCCGCTCCACCGGCTCGCACAGCTGGGGCCTGTTCAGTGCCGGCCTGCGCGAATCGTGGCCGATGATCGCCCGCGCCATCGGCGCCTGACTCCCCGTCGTCGCCGACTCCGCATCGACGTCGTCGTTCCGCCCCACCGACTTGGGTCCGCCCTGCCGACTTGGGTCCGCCCTGCCGACTAGTCGGCGGGGCGGACCCGAGTCGGTGGGGCCGAACAGAAGTCCGGGCGTGTCGTGAAACCTGCCGGCGGGCTACTGCGTCCAATGGGTATGGACCTGACACTGCCGCGAGACGGCTACGGACTGATCCGGCGCGACGACGCCCTGGCCGCGGGCTTCACCGATGACCTGCTGCGGGCTCTGGTGCGCAGCGGGGACCTGCACCATCTGGGGTACGGGGCCTATTGCGTCGTCGACGATCTACCCACACCCGGTCCCGAGCGGGACGATGCGCTGTACCGGCTGCGCAGCCTCGGCGCAGCCACCTACCGGGACGCGGAGGTCGTGCTCTCCTACCAGTCCGCGGCAGCCGTCCACGGGCTCCCGTGCCTGAACGCCGACCAGACGCTGATCCACACCACCGTCGCGAACGGCGGCGGGGTGCGGGCGCAGCGCCACGCGCACCGTGGCCCGCTCGACGACGGGCAGATCGTCGTCGTCGACGGCGTCCGGGTCACCTCGCTGGTGCGCACCGCCGTCGAGGTCTCATGCAGCACCGACTTCGTCGGAGCTCTGACCGTGTTCGACGGTGCACTGGCCCGCGGGGCGAGCCGCGAGGAGCTCGCCGCCGAACTGCACTCACGTCGCCGGGTGGGCTCGACCATGGTGGACCGCGCGCTGCGTCACGCCGACCCGCTGGCCGGATCCGTCGGGGAGTCCTGGTGTCGGGCCCAGCTGATCGACGGCGGGCTGCCGCTCCCCCGTCTGCAGGTCCGGTACGCCCTGCCCGACCGCCGCGATGCCTTCGTCGACTTCGACTGGGACCGGCGCCTGGTGCTCGAGTTCGACGGCTTCGTGAAGTACGGACGGCTGCTCCGGCCCGGCGACACCGCGGGCGACGCCGTGCTGCGGGAGAAGGTGCGCCAGGACCGCATCGAGGCGCAGGGCCCCAAGCTGATCCGGGTGATCTGGCGCGATCTGGTCAGCGGCCGGGTGCCGGCGCTGGTGCGCTACTGGCTCCGGCACGTCGGACTGCTCGCCGCATAGCGGTTCCACCCCGCAGACCCCGTTCCGCCCCCGCAGACCTGGTTCCGCCCCGCAGACTTGGGTCCACCCCACCGAATAGTCGGTGGGGTGGACCCGAGTCGGTGGGGTACAAGCTCCGGAGAAACCGACGAACCCCCGACCGCACGAGGCGGATCGGGGGTTCGTCGGTTGAGACCGGCTCGACCAGCGGTGGGTTCCTAGCGGAAGTCCCCGCCGTAGTCGAAGTCGTCCAGCGGAACGGCGGCACCGCTCGGGGCGCCGAAGCCGCCGTCCGGGCTGTAGTAGGTGTCGTCGTACGCCGGCAGCGCGTAGGCGGCCGCACGGGCCTCCTCGGTCGGCTGCACCTGGATGTTCCGGTACCGGTTGATGCCGGTGCCGGCCGGGATCAGCTTACCGATGATCACGTTCTCCTTCAGGCCCACCAGCTTGTCGCTGCGGCTGTTGATCGCGGCGTCGGTCAGGACACGCGTGGTCTCCTGGAACGACGCGGCCGACAGCCACGAATCGGTGGCCAGCGAGGCCTTGGTGATACCCATGAGCACCGGACGACCCGAGGCCGGCTCGCCGCCCTCGGACACCACGGACCGGTTGGCCGCCTCGAACTCGGCGCGCTCGGTGAGCGAACCGGGCAGGAACTCGGTGGCACCGGAGTCGATGATGGTCACCCGGCGCAGCATCTGGCGGACGATCGTCTCGATGTGCTTGTCGTGGATGGACACACCCTGACGGCGGTACACCTCCTGGACCTCGTTCACCAGGTGGATCTGCACCTGACGCGGGCCCATCACGCGGAGCACCTCGTGCGGATCGGCGGCACCCTCCATCAGCTGCTCGCCGACGTTCACGTGGTCGCCGTCGGCCAGCACACGCTCGTTGCCGTCGGCGTCGGTGAAGACCCGCAGCTTCTGGCGCTTGGACAGCTTGTCGTAGACGACCTCTTCCGATCCGTCATCCGGGATGATCGTGATCTTGTAGAAGCGCTCGCCGTCCTCGAGCCGGATCCGGCCCGACACCTCGGCGATCGGGGCCTTGCCCTTGGGCACGCGGGCCTCGAACAGCTCGGTGACACGCGGCAGACCACCGGTGATGTCGTCACCGACGCCACCCTGGTGGAAGGTGCGCATGGTCAGCTGGGTGCCCGGCTCACCGATCGACTGGGCGGCGATGATGCCCACGGCCTCGCCGATGTCGACGAGCTTGCCGGTGGCCATCGACCGTCCGTAGCAGTGCGCACAGACCCCGGTGCCGGTGGCACAGGTGAGCACCGAACGAACCTTGACGGTGGTGACGCCGGCCTCGAGCAGCGCGGTGATCGTCGGGTCGCCCAGGTCGTGGCCGCGCTCGACGATCACGTTGCCCTTGGCGTCGACGGCATCGGCGGCCAGGGTCCGGGCGAACGCGGAGGTCTCCACGTGCGCGTCACGGATCAGGTGCCCGTCCTTGGCCACCTCGGCCAGGGTCACGTTGATGCCGCGCTCGGTACCGCAGTCGTCCTCACGCACGATGACGTCCTGGCTCACGTCCACCAGACGACGGGTCAGGTAACCCGAGTCGGCGGTACGCAGGGCCGTGTCGGCCAGACCCTTACGGGCGCCGTGCGTGTTGATGAAGTACTCGGCCACGGTCAGGCCCTCACGGAACGAGGACTTGATCGGACGCGGGATGAACTCGCCCTTCGGGTTGGTCACCAGACCCTTCATGCCCGACAGGTTGCGCACCTGCGTCATATTGCCGGTGGCACCGGACTTCGGGATCATCGTGATCGGGTTGTCCTCGGGGTAGTACGCCTCGAGAGCGGCACCGACCTTCTCGGTGGCTTCCTTCCAGATCTCCACCAGCGCGTCGCGGCGCTCGTCCTTGGTCATACCGCCGTGCTGGTAGGTGCGCTCGAGCTTGTCGGCCTTGCCCTCGTACTCGTCGAGGATCTCGGCCTTGGCCGGCGGCACGAGCACGTCGGACATGGCGACCGTGACACCCGAGCGGGTGGCCCAGTAGAAGCCCACGTCCTTGAGCTTGTCCACGGTCTGCGCCACCACGATCATCGGGTAGCGCTCGGCCAGATCGTTGATGATCACGGCCTGCCGCTTCTTGGGCATCTGCTCGTTGACGAAGGCGTAGTCCTTGGGCAGCAGCTCGTTGAAGAGCACCCGGCCCAGGGTGGTCCGGGCATCCCAGGCCTGTCCCTTGCGCCACTGACCGTCGAACAGCTCGGCCTCGACATCGGCCGGCGGACGCTGGTCGGTCAGGCGCACCTTGATCGGGGCCTGCACGCTGAGCGTGCCGCGGTCGACGGCCATGATGGCCTCGGCCGGGCTGGAGTAGACGCCGCGCTCGACGTCGTCCTTGCCGGCTTCGGTGTAGGCGCCGACGGCGTCCGGCTTCTCGGTGGTCAGGTAGTACAGACCGGTGACCATGTCCAGACGCGGCATGGCCAGCGGACGGCCCGAGGCCGGCGACAGGATGTTGTTGCTCGAGAGCATCAGGATCCGGGCCTCGGCCTGCGCCTCCGCCGACAGCGGCAGGTGCACGGCCATCTGGTCGCCGTCGAAGTCGGCGTTGAAGGCCTCACACACCAGCGGGTGCAGCTGAATGGCCTTGCCCTCCACCAGCTGCGGCTCGAAGGCCTGGATGCCCAGGCGGTGCAGCGTGGGCGCACGGTTCAGCAGCACCGGATGCTCGGCGATGACCTCTTCGAGGACGTCCCACACGGCCGGGCGCTGACGCTCGACCATCCGCTTGGCGGACTTGATGTTCTGCGCCTGGTTCAGGTCGACCAGCCGCTTCATCACGAACGGCTTGAACAGTTCGAGCGCCATCAGCTTGGGCAGACCGCACTGGTGCAGCGAGAGCTGCGGGCCGACGACGATGACCGAACGGCCCGAGTAGTCGACGCGCTTGCCCAGCAGGTTCTGGCGGAACCGGCCCTGCTTGCCCTTGAGCAGATCGCTCAGCGACTTGAGCGGACGGTTGCCCGGACCGTTGACCGGGCGGCCGCGCCGACCGTTGTCGAAGAGGGCGTCCACCGACTCCTGCAGCATCCGCTTCTCGTTGTTGACGATGATCTCGGGCGCACCCAGATCGATCAGTCGCTTGAGGCGGTTGTTGCGGTTGATGACCCGGCGGTACAGATCGTTCAGGTCGGAGGTGGCGAAGCGGCCACCGTCGAGCTGAACCATCGGACGCAGCTCCGGCGGGATCACCGGCACGGCGTCGAGCACCATGGCCCGCGGGTTGTTGCCCGACTGCTGGAAGGCGGCGACCACCTTCAGGCGCTTGAGCGCGCGCAGCTTCTTCTGGCCCTTGCCGGTGCGGATCACCTCGCGCAGTTTGTCGGCCTCGGCATCGATGTCGAAGCTCTCGAGCAGCTTCTTGATGGCCTCGGCGCCCATCGAGCCGGCGAAGTACTCGCCGAAGCGGTCTTCGAGCTCGCGGTAGAGCTTCTCGTCGATGATCAGCTCGCCCGGGGCCAGTTTGGTGAACTTGTCCCAGATCTCGTCGAGCGCGTCGACCTCGCGGTTGGCGTGATCGCGCATGCGCTTGAGCTCGCGCTCGGCGGCGTCGCGCACCTTGCGCTTGGCGTCGGCCTTGGCACCCTCGGCCTCCAGCTCGGCCAGGTCGGCCTCGAGCTTGCTCTGGCGTTCGGCCAGCGCGCTCTCCAGGTCGTCCATGATGGCCTTGCGCTCGACCTGGATCTCGGCCTCGCGGGTCGAGAGCTCGGCGTGCCGCAGCTCGTCGTCGACAGAGGTGATCACGTAGGCGGCGAAGTAGATGATCTTCTCGAGATCCTTCGGCGCCAGGTCGAGCAGGTAGCCCAGCCGGCTCGGCACACCCTTGAAGTACCAGATGTGCGTGACCGGGGCGGCCAGCTCGATGTGGCCCATGCGCTCACGGCGCACCTTGGCCTTGGTCACCTCGACGCCGCAGCGCTCACAGATGATGCCCTTGAAGCGCACACGCTTGTACTTGCCGCAGTAGCACTCCCAGTCGCGAGTCGGTCCGAAGATCTTCTCGCAGAACAGGCCGTCCTTCTCCGGCTTGAGGGTGCGGTAGTTGATGGTCTCCGGCTTCTTGACCTCGCCGTACGACCACTCATGGATGTCATCGACCGTTGCCAGGCCGATCTTCAGTTCGTCGAAAAAGTTGACGTCGAGCACTAGTTGCCTTTCAGTAGCTCAGTTGTCCAACTAGAGATAAGTGGTCGGTCAGTTGGCCAGGTCGTCGACAGTCGCGCTCTCGTTGCGCGAGAGGTTGATGCCCAGGTTGGCCGCCGCGCGTTCGAGGTCCTCGTCGTCGGTGTCGGCCATCTCGATGGCGGCGCCGTCCGAGGACAGCACCTCCACGTTCAGGCAGAGCGACTGGAGTTCCTTCAGGAGCACCTTGAACGATTCCGGAATGCCCGGCTCGGGGATGTTCTCGCCCTTGACGATGGCCTCGTACACCTTCACGCGGCCCACCACGTCGTCCGACTTGATGGTCAGGAGCTCCTGCAGCGTGTACGCCGCACCGTAGGCCTGCATGGCCCAGCACTCCATCTCACCGAAGCGCTGACCGCCGAACTGCGCCTTACCGCCCAGCGGCTGCTGGGTGATCATCGAGTACGGTCCGGTGCTGCGCGCGTGGATCTTGTCGTCCACCAGGTGGTGCAGCTTGATGATGTACATGTAGCCGACGGCCACCGGGTACGGGAACGGCTCACCGGAGCGGCCGTCGAACAGCGTGGCCTTGCCGTCGCTGTTGACCATCACCTCGCCGTCGCGGTTGGGCAGCGTGGAGCCGAGCAGACCGGCCAGCTCCTCGTCACGGGCACCGTCGAAGACCGGGGTGGCGGTCTTGGTGTCCGGCTCCACCGAGTACAGGTCCTCGGGCAGGCGCTCGGCCCAGTCCGGGACGCCCGCGGCGACGTCGATGTTCCAGCCGGCCTTGGCGACCCAGCCCAGGTGGGTCTCGAGGATCTGGCCGATGTTCATACGACGCGGCACACCGTGGGTGTTCAGGATGATGTCGACCGGGGTGCCGTCGGGCAGGAACGGCATGTCCTCCTGCGGGAGGATCTTGCCGATGACGCCCTTGTTGCCGTGCCGGCCGGCCAGCTTGTCGCCGTCCTGGATCTTGCGCTTCTGGGCCACGTAGACGCGGACCAGCTCGTTGACGCCGGGGGCGAGGTCATCGTCGTCGTCGCGGCTGAAGACACGCACGCCGATCACCTTGCCGGTCTCGCCGTGCGGCACCTTCAGCGAGGTGTCGCGCACCTCGCGCGCCTTCTCACCGAAGATCGCGCGGAGCAGCCGCTCCTCCGGGGTCAGCTCGGTCTCGCCCTTCGGGGTGACCTTGCCGACCAGGATGTCGCCGTCGCGGACCTCGGCGCCGATGCGCACGATGCCGCGCTCGTCGAGATCGGCGAGGACCTCGTCGGAGACGTTCGGGATGTCCCGGGTGATCTCCTCGGCACCGAGCTTGGTGTCGCGGGCATCGATCTCGTACTCCTCGATGTGGATCGAGGTGAGGGTGTCCTCCTCCACGAGCCGCTGGCTCAGGATGATGGCGTCCTCGTAGTTGTGACCCTCCCACGGCATGATCGCCACGAGCAGGTTCTTGCCGAGGGCCATCTCGCCCTGTTCGGTGCACGGGCCGTCGGCCAGCACCTGGCCGGCCTCGACGCGCTGCCCCTCGTCCACGATCGGGACCTGGTTGGCGCAGGTGCCGTGGTTGGAGCGCTCGAACTTGCGCAGGCGGTAGCTCTGGCGGGTGCCGTCGTCGGCCATCACGGTGATGTAGTCGGCCGAGACCTCCTCGACCACACCGGATTCGGTGGTGACGATGACGTCGCCGGCGTCGACCGCGGCACGCAGCTCCATGCCGGTGCCGACCAGCGGGGACTCGCTGCGCACCAGCGGCACCGCCTGACGCTGCATGTTGGCGCCCATCAGCGCACGATTCGCGTCGTCGTGCTCGAGGAACGGGATCATGGCCGTGGCCACCGACACCATCTGGCGCGGCGAGACGTCCAGGTACTCGACCTGGCTCGACTGCACGAACTCCACCTCGGCGCCCTTGATCCGGACCAGCACGCGCTCATCGGTGATGGTGCCGTCGGCGTCGTAGGAGGTGTTGGCCTGACCGATCAGGTACCGGTCCTCCTCGTCGGCGGTCATGTACTCGATCTGGTCGGTGACCTTGCCGTCGACGACCTTGCGGTACGGGGTCTCGATGAAGCCGAACGGGTTGACCCGGGCGTACACCGACAGCGAACCGATCAGGCCGATGTTCGGGCCTTCCGGGGTCTCGATCGGGCACATGCGGCCGTAGTGGCTCGGGTGCACGTCGCGCACCTCGAGGCCGGCGCGCTCACGGCTCAGACCGCCCGGGCCCAGCGCCGACAGGCGGCGCTTGTGGGTGAGCCCGGAGAGCGGGTTGTTCTGGTCCATGAACTGGGACAGCTGGCTGGTGCCGAAGAACTCCTTGATCGCCGCCACGACGGGACGGATGTTGATCAGGGTCTGCGGGGTGATCGCCTCGGCGTCCTGGGTGGTCATCCGCTCGCGGACGACGCGCTCCATCCGGGACAGACCCAGCCGGATCTGGTTCTGGATGAGCTCGCCGACGGTACGCAGACGACGGTTGCCGAAGTGGTCGATGTCGTCGACCTCGACCGGCACCTCGATGCCGCCGGGGCCGGTCATCAGCGGAGTCTTGGCCGTGCCGGTGTCCGCCTCGTGCAGACGCACCAGGTACTCGACCGTGGTGACGATGTCCTCACGGGTGAGCACCGACTCGCCGTTCATCGGGTTGTCGGTCAGGCCGAGCTTCTTGTTGATCTTGTAGCGGCCGACGCGCGCCAGGTCGTAGCGCTTCTCCTTGAAGAACAGATTCTCCAGCAGGCTCTCCGCGGACTCCTTGGTCGGCGGCTCGCCCGGACGCAGCTTGCGGTAGACCTCGAGCAGCGCCTCGTCCTGGTTGTTGGTGGGATCCTTCTCGAGGGTCGACATCATGATCTCGGAGAAGCCGAAGCGCTCGGCGATCTCCTCGCGGGTCACGCCGAGGGCCTGCAGCAGCACGGTGACCGGCTGGCGCCGCTTGCGGTCGATGCGCACGCCCACGGTGTCGCGCTTGTCGATGTCGAATTCGAGCCATGCGCCGCGGCTCGGGATCACCTTGACCGCGTGCAGGGTCTTCTCGGTGGCCTTGTCGATGGAGGCGTCGAAGTAGACGCCCGGGCTGCGCACCAGCTGGCTGACGACGACACGCTCGGTGCCGTTGATGATGAAGCTGCCCTTGTCGGTCATCATCGGGAACTCGCCCATGAAGACCGTCTGCGACTTGATCTCGCCGGTGTTGTTGTTGATGAACTCGGCGGTGACGAACAGCGGCGCCGAGTAGGTCATGTCCTTGTCCTTGCACTCGTCGATCGAGGCCTTGACCTCGTCGAAGTGCGGATCAGAGAACGAGAGCGACATCGACGACGAGAAGTCCTCGATCGGAGACAGCTCGCGGAGGACCTCGTCGAGTCCGCCGACCGGATTGTCCTCGCCCCGAGCGATCGCCCTGGCACGCCATTCCGGCGTCCCGATCAGCCACTCGAAGGAGTCCAGCTGCAGATCCAGCAGACCCGGAACTTCGAGGGGCTCGCTGATCTTGGCGAAGGAGACGCGGCGCGGGGCTCCCGGAATGGTTCCGGCGCTGCCGCCCGAGGTGGTTGAGGTGGACTGGCGGTCGAGTGCCAAGATGCGTCCTTCCAACACGAAATGTTCGATATGTCGGCGTGAGCCGATGGCCTTGGGGCCGTTGCTGCTGGTCAGGCAACCATGAACAACGGCGATTCCACGGCTGAGACATATCGTGTCTCGTGCGGAAACAAACAGTGGACAGGGAGCAGCCAGCGCAACGTCCAACTGTATCAGAAAATAGACGGGGAATGTCAACCCGTCGGCGACCCGGTCGGCGCAGTGGCTGCTGAACACGTCCGGTCTTGGTGAACAGACTGTACCCCGATGCCCGCCGCGTCAAGCAGAACGCGCGGATTGGCCGAAAAGAACCGGGCCCCTCCGCCGGCCGGCCGGACGCCCGGGGAGCCCGGCGGGCTTGCGCGAGTCGGTGGGGGTGCGATCAGAAGTCGCTGACCTCGCCGATCTTCCAGTTCCCGTCGACCTTGACGAAGTGGAACTGGGCGCGCGGGGTCATCGAGCCGGCGATCTGTCCGTTGGTGGTCTGGCTGATGATCAGCTGGGCCAGCACCTCCGCGGAGTCACCCTCCAGATCCATCACGCCCACCCACTCGGCCTTGCACTCCGAGGTGCTCTTGGCCTGCAGAGTCTGCTCGCGAATGGTGTCGATGAAGTCGGTGTACTGCTTCGCCGCGGCCCCGGTGAGCGAGGCCTTGGCCCGCGCCGCCCACTCGTCGTACTTCTGATAGTCGTAGGCGAAGGGCACACAGACCATGTCGTTGGCCTGGCCGATCAGCTCGCTGGTGGCGGAGGTGTCGACGAAGGCCTCGTTGTCACTCTTGGAGATGCCCGGCTGGTAGGCCAGTACGGCGGCGACCGCCGCCAGCACCACCGCGATCGCGATGAGCACGGTCGCGAGCTTGACCCCGCGCCGGTCGAGCTCCTCGTCGCGCTCGGCGCGCAGCACCACCGGCGCCTGTGCCCGCTCCTGGGCGGCGACGGCTTCGCGGTGAGCGCGATTGCGCTCGGCCAGCTTGGAGCCGCGGCGCTCGGCCGCGCTGGCCGGCGTGGCGGCCACCGGCCGCTTCCCCGGGCCGGTCGGCAGCACGACCGTTTCTTCGGCGAGCCCGCTCGCGGTGGTCTCTCCGGCGGGCCCGTTCGCGGCCGACGGCTTCCGCGCGACCCCGGACAGGTCCAGTTCGGTCTCGACGATCCCGGTACCCGCGTCGTCACCGGCGATCGGCTCGGTGACCTCGGTCCACTCCGCCGCGCTGTCGCCCTCGGGGCGCGACTGATCCTTGCCGGCCATCAGTTGCCCGCCTCCTGGTACACGATCGCGCTGATCGGAATGATCTTGTTCACCTTGCGGTGCTCGCCCTGCTTGACCACGCTGACCACGAAGCCCATCGGCGTCTCGCCCTCGGTCTGGTTCGCATTGCTCGGCGTGACCGCGGCGTAGACCAGCACCTGCGCCGTGTTCTCGTCGGTGTCGAGTTCGACGACGGCCGAGCGAGAGATGCGCGCCCGGAGCGTGGCGGCCTGATCCTGGCCGTTCTGCTGCAGCTGACTCTGCAGGCCGCCGACCAGTTCGTCGTTGATCTGCGAGGCGGCGTCGCCGGTGAGGGTCGACTCCACCCGCTTCTGCCAGCCCTTGGTGTCCTTCGGGTCGATCTGCAGGATGTTGAGGATGGTCTGCTCGGCCACGTCCACCGATTCGTCGCGGGCTGTGGCGGCCGGGGCCTCCCAGACGTAGGCGCGCACCGCGGTGTAGCTGAAGTAGCCCACCGAGGCCACTGCACCGACCAGGGCGGCGACGGCGACGGCCAGCAGCAGGCTCACGCCCCAGTGCCGGGTGGTCTCCCTGCGGACCAGGGCGCCGTCGGGGATCTGCGCCGCGGCGGCGCGCTCGGCGGCCTTGCGTTCGCGGCGGGCCGCCCGCTTGGCCTTGCGCGAGCCGGCCTCGGGCTGCGCCCCGGATCCGGACTCTGCGGCGTCGGCCTCGACGGTGTCATCGCCGTCGGTGTCGATGACGTCGGTGTCGGTGTCGATGACGTCGGTGTCGGTGTCGATGACGTCCGTGTCGGTGACGTCCGTGCCGGTGACGTCGGCGGCGTCAGGATCGGCGGCGTCGGGCACGGCGGCCTCTCCCGCCCCGGCGCTCGACTCCCCGGCACTCGACTCCCCGGTGCTCGACTCCCCCGGCGTCGACCCGGCTGTGGGGTCGTCGCCGTCGGCGACGCCGTCCTGGTCGTTCGTGTTCTCTGCAGTCATCGGCCGCCACTGTATCTACTTGCGGCCGAATCCTTCAATTGCGACCTAACGGGTGAAATGCATGGTGAAGACGCCGATCCGCCGCCGTCCGAGCGGCGGCGGCGGATCGTCGTTCTCACTTGTCGTGAATGCCCATCAGCGCGGCCATCTGCTGCGCGACGGGGTTCAGGTTGAGCTTGTCCGGATCCTTCTTGGGGATGTTGTCCCACGGCTGCGGGTACGCCGGATTGGCCAGGTCGGCACGGTTGGCGCTGCGCACGCCGGTCGGGTTGCCCACCGGGACATCACAGTTGGCCTCGGTGTTGAACGGGAAATCGTCGGTGTTGATGTCGAAGTCCGGGTTCTTGGCCTTGATGTCCTTGATCATCTTCGCGGTGCTCTCATAGCCCCGGGTGCACTCGGCCGGATTGTTCGTC